>CBJMC01400__coassemble_563_pt1 | contig 120506 bp, 105 predicted proteins | sample CBJMC01400__metabat2_low_PE_023 | metagenome-assembled genome bin CBJMC01400 | reverse complement strand
TTCTATCTGCTCTTTTCTCTTCTCCAACCGTGTCCTCCCCATAATAGTACGGTTCTATCTGCTCTTTTCTCTTCTCCAACCGTGTCCTCCCCATAATAGTACGGTTCCACCTAAGCGTTCTTCTTTTCCGACCAGATTCACAGCAAGAAATTAATAGAAAGGATCGCAGGAAGTCAGAAAACAGCCCAGGAAGAACCCAAAATGGTCAGTATAGACCAAGGAAAACAAAAAGCCCAAAACACCAAAAAAGGCAAAATCGCCCCAAAAAAGGCTGCTGCACATAATCAGGTGCAGTAGCCTTTTTCTTTCGGCTGTTCTTATAAGAATCTGACAATATTTAACATGCATTTGCTGTTTTACATGGACTTTCTTTCCGCTATCTCCGCCATCTTCGCCTCGTTCAGGCGGGTGTCGCCGTGTACGCGGCTGTAAGAAAGATAACCGTTCATACGGTCGATCTTCGTCAGATTACTGGAACCGCAGACCGGACATACGTCCATTTCCAGTTCTTCATGGCCGCAGTCATCGCAGTATGCCAGAGAAAGATTTACTCCCTCATAGTAACCCAGATCCATTGCCCTGCGGATAAGCGTCCGGATCGCTTCCTTATTATATCCGATAGGATACCTTACATACTGGATCTTTCCACCGTTGCAGAGTTCCCAGAAGCGTCCCTCCAGATCCTGTTTCTCAATAGGCGTCACGTCCTCAGTTACATGACAGTGGAAGCTGTTGCTCACATATGGCCTGTCGGAAACGCCCTCCACAATACCGTACATTTTGCGGAACTGCTCTACCTGGAGTCCGCAGAGGCTTTCCGCCGGAGTTCCGTAAATGGCATACAGATTTCCGTCCTCTTCCTTGAATTGGTTTACCTTATCGTTGATGTATTTCAGCACATCCAGCGCAAACTGGCCGTCCTCGCGGATGGATTTGCCGTTGTACAGCTCCTGAAGCTCATTCAGCGCCGTAATGCCAAAGGAAGCTGTCATTGGCTTCAGGATCTTTCCGATTTTTTCGTGAGGCTCCAGATGGCCGCCATAAAAACCGCCTTCGCAGTAAGCCAGAGGATTAGTAGAAGCTCTCATCTGTCCCAGATACTCATAAGTACGGATATGCAGATTACGGATCATTTCCAGATAAAAATCAAGCACCTCATAGAAATCCCGGCTCTCAGCCCTTGCTTTTGCAAGGATCATAGGAAGATGGAGACTTACGGCGCCTATGTTAAATCTTCCCACAAATACAGGCACGTCGTTTTCGTCCGCCGGATGCATGCCGCCTCTCTCATACCATGGGCTTAAGAAAGCCCTGCAGCCCATGGGGCTGATCACTTTGCCGTACTGCTTGTACATGCTGGCAATATAGCCTTTTCCGGTAAGGGAAAGCCAGTCGGGATACATGGTCCTGGCAGAGCAGTCCACTCCTGCCTCAAACACGTCCTCGCAGCATTTTCCCGGGCCGTGAAGGTTTTCGTCATAAAGGAATACGATCTTCGGAAACAGCACAGGCTTTTTATGACCTGCCTTTCCCTGGCCTCCTTTATGTACCTCCAGAAGAGAAAGATTGCACATCTTCTCAAACTGTCCGGTTCCAAGCCCAAGGGTTACAGTCACAAAGGGATAATCTCCTCTGGAAGATCCCACAGTGTTCAGCTTGTACTCAATTCCCTGCCATCCCTGGTCAAAGTCCCTGCGTACCTTATCGAGAGCGTATTCGATAGCTTTTTCCTCTCTGCCCGACCAGCTCTCATCTGAATATTTCAAAAATTCCTGTACATATTTATCATAGCTTTTCTGAGCATAGGGCGCCAGGATCTTATCCACCTCCGGCACAGTAAAACCACCGTACTGCTGGGCCGCTGTGCTGAGCACGATATCTCCCATAACGTCGAAAGCGGTATCCAGTGTTTTCGGCTCGTTATACCAGACATTTCCCATCTCAAAGCCGCCTCTCAGAACAGAAGCCACGTCAAAAAGGCAGCAGTTCATAGTATCCAGACGGGCGGACTGGTCGTGAATATAGATGTAGCCGTCCTTACATGCCTGAAGCTCATTCCGGGTCATAAAGAATTTCCGGTAAAGCTCCTTATTCAGCTCGTTGAAGATCAGGCTTCGCTTTGTAGCCACAAGCGCGCTGTCTGTATTGGCGTTGCTCTTGTCGCCGATATAGCGGATCGCCTGGCTCTTAGTATAAACGTCGTCCATCATATGGATGAAATCCAGCTTATAATTACGGTAATCACGGTAGCTTTTCGCCACCGCCGGATTTACTCTTTCCAGAGCTCCTTCTACGATATTGTGCATTTCCTGGATCTGTATTTCTTCTTTTCCCAGGGATGCCGCGTGTTCCTTTGCAAAACGGCAGATAAAGTCCTTTTCCTCCTGGGAAAATGTATAAAGGATTCGGGCTGCGGATTTGTTTACGGCAGCCACGATCTTCTGCGGATTAAATTCTTCTTTTGTTCCGTCTTTCTTAATCACATAAATCATACCATGTTCTCCTGTCCTGCTGTACGAAGAAGCCTTTGCGCCACCGCTCTCTTCGCCAATCTCACTCCCCATATCTGGTGTCGCAAAAGAGAGTATAGCACAATATCCTGTGAAAGAAAAGAGGGAATTGTAATTTTTTCCCGTCAGCTAAAAACTCAGATAAAAACAGGACAAAATTTATCAGGTATCCTCTGACACCGTATGTATCTCAACGTCGCTGCTTACGCCGTAGTCCTCCATTTTTTCATAGGCATACTGGTTGGCTTTTTCTTCTACAAAGTCCAGAATAGACGGCAGAAGGATCAGCAGGATCACAATGATCCATAAAATTATCTTTCCCATTCCTGTCTTCTTTTTTCCAGAACCATAAGCGGATTCTACCTTTTTCTGGTTCTTTTTTCTGGTCTTTTTATCCGCTTTGGTTTTTTCGGAAGACGTCTGTGGCTTTGTGGCCGTCATCCGCTTTACCGCTTCCTGACGCACCTCCTGCTGGTGGGCGCGGATATCCGCCGCGCTTGCGTTTTTCCCCAGAGATCTTCCGTCTGTTCCGGAAGCGGCCGCTTTACTCCTCATGATCTCCCTCGCCTTTTCTGTGGCATGTTTATAATGATCCCTGCTGTTTTCGTTGAGATGATACAGGATTTCATCTTTTTTATAAGGCATTCCGCAGATCGTGCATCTTCCGTTTGCTACAGGCCCGTCGCACAGCGGGCATCTTTCTCCGATCATTTCCGTGCCTCCTCTCTTTTTTAATTATCGCTCCGGCGCCGTACGCCCGGAGACAACTCGTCGTTTGTATCATCATTGGCAGCGGGGGAGCGACGCGCTCCCCCGGCGCACCATCTAATATCATTGTAGTAAATTTCCCGCCGCTGCACAAGTTAAAAATTGCAATGGTGGATTTTTCCTGATATAATAGCGTTAGTGTACAAGAGGACAATACGGTCCTTGTACATTAACGCTAGCGTTATTAATGACGAGGAGGACTTATTATGGAACAGATTAAAATTCCTGCCGGATATCGTTCTGACCTGAACCTTCATGATACCCAGGTAGCGATCAAGACAGTCAAAGACTTTTTTCAGCAGACTCTGGCCCAGAAGCTGAATCTTCTGCGTGTGTCCGCGCCGATTTTTGTATCTCCCTCTTCCGGGCTTAACGATAATCTGAACGGCGTGGAACGTCCGGTCAGCTTCGATATCAAAGGTCTGCATGAGGATGCGGAAATCGTACACTCTCTTGCCAAATGGAAAAGGTACGCACTGAAAAAATACGGTTTTTCCCAGGGCGAGGGCCTTTATACCGATATGATCGCCATCCGCAGAGACGAGGACATTGACAATATCCACTCCGTCTATGTAGATCAGTGGGACTGGGAAAAGATCATCTCCAAAGAGGAGAGAAACATGTCCACTCTGATCAGTACTGTACGGACGATCTACAGCGTACTGCGCAAAACAGAGAAATATATGGCAGTGCAGTACGATTATATAGAAGAAATCCTTCCAAGGGAAATTGCTTTCGTTTCTACACAGGAACTGGTAGATATGTATCCTGACTGCACTCCCAAGGAGCGGGAATACAAGATCGTAAAAGAAAAAGGCGCCGTTTTCCTTATGCAGGTAGGCAAAACCTTAAGCAACGGGGAGCGTCATGACGGACGCGCGCCGGATTATGACGACTGGGAGCTGAACGGAGATATCCTTGTTTACTATCCTGTTCTTGACATTGCCCTGGAGCTTTCTTCTATGGGTATCCGCGTGGACGAAGAGGCTCTGGACATACAGCTTCGCGAGTCAGGCTGCGACGACAGGAGAGAACTTCCCTTCCAGAAGGCAGTCCTGAATAAAGAGCTTCCATATACCATCGGAGGCGGTATCGGTCAGTCCCGCATCTGTATGTTTTTCCTGAGAAAAGCCCATATCGGCGAAGTCCACGTTTCTCTCTGGCCTGATGAAGTTGTAAAGCAGGCGGAGGAAAAAGGAGTAAAACTGCTGTAAAATATGAACATTTTGTGCTCTGTTATAGGTGGTTTTTCACTAAAATTTAATATTTCATCTTATTGACAGCAAAGAACCTTCATACTATCATATCAATAGAATCTGAAACGTATGAAAGACAGAGGTACATAACGTGAATATTTTATTTTTTTTAACACCCAAAAGTGAAGTAGCTTATATATTTGAAGATGATACTCTGCGTCAGACTGTTGAGAAAATGGAACACAGGAAATTCTCCTGTATTCCTCTTCTCAGTGTGGATGGACGATATACAGGAACTATTTCCGAGGGAGATCTTCTCTGGGGACTGAAACGGCTGAACACCATAGATGTAAAAGAGATGGAAGATATCTCTATTATGGCGATCCCCCGGAGGGCCACCTATAAGCCGGTTCACGCCGATGCGGACATGGAAGACCTTCTGGACAGGGCCATCAATCAGAATTACGTGCCTGTAATCGACGATCAGGGCTTTTTCATCGGCATCATCACCCGTAAGGAGATCATCAAATACTGTTATAAGGAACTGAAGACCCTTAACGCGGAGAAGAAGGAACTCACCGCAGGCTTCAGACAGAATAAGTAAAAAAAGCCCCGGAAACCACAGGATATTTCATAAGCCGCTGAACGCGGCCGTATGATTCTCCCAGGTTTCCGGGGTGTTTTTAAACAACAGTTAGTTTTTATAATACCTTTGAAAGAAAATCTTTCAGTCTTTGATTTTCAGGATTAGAGAAAAATTCTTCAGGAGTATTTTCCTCCTGGATTTTTCCATCGTCAATGAAAAGCACTCTGGTCCCCACTTCTCTTGCGAATCCCATCTCATGAGTAACTACCACCATCGTCATGCCTGATTCCGCCAGTTCTTTCATCAGCTCCAGAACTTCTCCTACCATTTCCGGATCCAGAGCGGATGTAGGCTCATCGAAAAGCATCACATCCGGATTCATTGCCAGCGCTCTTGCAATGGCAATACGCTGTTTCTGTCCGCCGGAAAGCATATCCGGGTAAGTATCCGCCTTTTCCGGAAGACCGACTCTCTCAAGAAGCTCGTCCGCCCGCTTTGACGCTTCCTCCTTTGTCATCAGTTTCAGCGTTACCGGAGCCAGCATAATGTTTTCTTTTACCGTCTTGTGAGGGAAAAGATTGAACTGCTGGAACACCATACCGATCTTCTGGCGATGACGGTTGATATCCACTTTGGGATCTGTGATATCCGTTCCCTCAAAGAGAATACGCCCCCCCGTCGGAACCTCCAGAAGGTTCAGTGAACGGAGGAAGGTGGATTTTCCGGAGCCGGAAGGACCGATCACGACCACCACCTCTCCCTGACAGATGTCTGTGGTGATTCCGTTGAGAACCTGATTGCTGCCAAAGGCTTTTTTCAATCCCTGTACTTCTATCAGAACTTTGTCTTTATTTACGCTCATTGGTTCTCAGCCTCCTTTCCAGCTTATTCATAAGGAAGGTCAGAAACATTACCAGCACCAGATAGATCACGGCGGCTGCCAGAAGCGGCCAGAACGCGTTGTAGGTACGACTCTGGATCAGCATCGCGCCTTTTGTCAGATCCATCATTCCGATGTATCCGATAATGGAAGTCTCTTTAATAAGTACGATAAATTCATTTACCAGGGCCGGAAGGACGTTTTTAAACGCCTGTGGAATAATGATCAGACGCATGGTCTGGGAAAAATTCAGACCAAGGCTTCTGCCCGCTTCTGTCTGCCCCTGATCAATAGACATGATGCCGGAGCGAACGATCTCCGCCACATATGCGCCGGAGTTGATACCGAATGCCAGACTTCCCACGATCACCTTGTTAATGCTTACTGCTCCGAAAATAACGAAATTCATAATCAGAAGCTGGATCATAGTAGGCGTTCCGCGGATCACGGTGAGATACACGCGGCAAACAGCGTTGAGAATCTTAAAATGCCCTGATTTATCGTGGGCGGAACGGACGATCGCCACGATAAATCCCAAGATAATTCCCAGAATAGCCGCAAAAAAAGTAATGATCAACGTGGTCTTCAGGCCGTCCACCAGCCACATATACCGGTCGTCTTTAATAAAATTCAGATAAAAATCCTGCTTAATATCTGCCAATATCATTTGGTTTCTCCCTGCTTTTCTTAATAAAAGAGCTGTTGGCAGCGGTCAACAGCTCTGTATGTATTCCGGACAGCCGTCCGGGAATAGGATTGCGACAGTTACTTTTTCACAATGATAACCTGGCTTGCGTTGGCATAGGTATCGGTGAAGTTTACGCTGGCCGCACGGTCTTCTGTCACAGTCATGCCTGCAGCGCCGAAATCAGCCTTGCCGGACTGAACAGCCGGAAGGATCGCATCGAATTCCATATCCTCGATCTTCAGCTCATAGCCAAGCTTATCGCAGATCGCCTGAGCGATATCCGCGTCGATTCCTACGATCTCATCGCCCTCATGATATTCATAAGGCTCAAATTCAGCGTTGGTAGCCATTACCAGCTCGCCTTTGGAACGGTCCACATCCTCTGGGGATTCATAAGGTGTTTCTCCGATATTCTCGCCGATGTAGTTATCCATAATGCTGTCGATAGTGCCGTCTTCTTTCAGTTCCTTCAGCGCGCCGTTGATCTCGTCCAGAAGCTCATCGTTATCCTTTGCCAGACAGATTGCATACTGTTCATCAACAAAGGGATCGTCCAGAATCTTCAGATCATCGTTTGCTTCTACGAATTTCTGCGCCGGCTGTGAGTCAATGATCACACAGTCGATCTGTCCTGCCTTCAGCGCCTGAACAGCCTCGCTTCCCTTGCTGTAACGCTCTACGGTAGCGCCCTCCGCTTCATACTCGGAAGCCTCCAGATCTCCGGTGGTTCCAAGCTGAACGCCGATCTTCTTTCCCGGAAGATCGTCCTTGGATTCTACTGCCGCAGATACGGAAACTGCCATGGAAGCAGTCATTACCGCGCTTAATGCCAGAGCCGCAAATCTTTTCATGTTTTTCATTTTCACTCTTATCCTCCTTTGCCTGCATATACAGCAGGAATATTTATGCATTTCTTTGTATAAACTCACTGCACAATATCATGATCCCGGAATCTCCGCATCTGGAAAAATTTTCCGCAAACGCAGAAAGCTCCCTTCAAATCATTGTTTTTATTGTATCATGTTTTTTACAAAATGCAATAGGATGCATGAATAAAATACAATTTATTTAAGGCTTCCCGGATCCTCCGCCGTCTCTCCCGGCTGCCCGTTTACAAACGGGATGCCGTACAGTTTTCCATATCTGTCATAAAAATACTGCCAGCCTTCCGTCCAGGATCCCTCCTGGCATATTCCTTCATAGCGGCTCTGATTCATGAATATCGTTCCTGTCCGGAACGAACCGGTTTCAAACTCTCCGATACGGCATGACGCAGCCTCTCCTTCAATGGCAATTCCTTTCCCCTGAAGCGTTCCGTTTTCCTGTATACCGAAGTACTGTGTATCGCCTGACGTCCATAGCTGCGCTCCGTTTTCTGCACGCGATCCCTTTTCCCAGTATCCCGGATCCAGACTTCCATCTGCGCCGCAGATCAAGGCGTATCCTTCCAGCGCTCCCTCTTTCCATTCTCCCATCAGCACGCTTCCATCCCTATAGTAATAACTTCCCGGGCCGTTCTTCCTATCCTCTGTCCAGCTTCCGTCAAAACGGTCGCCGTTGGCAAAATAAAGCATTCCCTTCCCATCTCTCATAGTATTTTGAAATTGTCCTTCATATCGGCCGCCGTTGCGCAGGTACAAAATACCGGTTCCGGAAAGTACTCCTTCCCTGTACTCCCCCAGATAAGCCTCATATTGTTCATGAACGTTCCATACGCACAGACCTTTTCCATGGCATTTTCCATCCTGAAAATCACCGATATATCTGTCCCCGTGTTCCCAGAGAAAAATACCTCTCCCGTCTATCTGTCCGCCGGCAAAATCTCCTACATAACACCGCCCGCTTTTATATATGGCAATCCCTTTTCCGTTTATGGTATCCCCGCTCCTGTCGCCGATAAACAGATTGCCTGCCGCATCTGTCCACTCTTCCTTCTGGCCTTCCGGCTGAAGTTCCCCGTCCTGCCACACACCTGCTTGTCTGCCTCCGTCAGCATAGAACACAATACCAAGACCGTTCCATTCTCCATCCGTCCATTCTCCTATATAATATGTTCCATCCGCCCACCGGTAATATCCCAGACCATCTCTTCGGTCATTCACATACTCTCCTTCGTACCGCGTCCCCATTCCCGACTGCTGTCCGTAGTCATCTGCATCGGCTGTGGATATATAAATACCAAGACCGTTCCGCTTTCCCTGGGAATACTCTCCCTGAAAGCGATCCCCACTGGGCCATTCACACTCTCCTGTGCCTTCGCGCCGTCCGTCTGTAAAGGTCCCTGTATATTTACTCTGGTTTGCGTAGACTGCCTCGCCCATTCCGTGAATTACTCCGTCTTTCCGGTACCCGGCATACTGAACGCCGCTGCTGTCGGTCCACTCCTCCCATTCTGCCCCGGAAGCCTGTACGGAACCGGCTCCCGTTCCTTCTATCATTACAGCGGCGGCAAACGCCGCTATCCATTTCAACCCATTCCGCATATCATCCGTCCTCCAGAAAATCCTTATCGTTCTATCCGAAAAGCACCCATCCTGACAGCACTGCCAGCACTGTGCTTAAAACAGTCCTCTCCGCCCACAGAATCACCATTTCCCATACTGTACAGGGAATTCTGCTGGAACATACGCTGGGAATAAATCCGGCAAAAAACACAATAGCCGTATACGGCACGATTCCGGCCGTCCAGCGCAGCCGCAGCGATATCTCCTGTCCGCCGCACAGGATCCCCGTCAGAACAGGTTCCAGAAGTCCCGCCCCTATAGCAGAAGATACAGCCGCAGTTTCCTCCATGCCCCCTCCGGCCAGCATCAGTACCGGTCTCACCAGCCAGCCGATCCATCTATACAGATCTGTTTTGGCGGCAGCCAGCATTCCAACCGTGATCACCGCCATACTGGTTCCTGCGATCCCACAGACCACAGGCGCCGTACGAAGCAGAATATTTCCCAGGGCGCGGAAAAATCCCGGGGCTTCCGCCGCTGTTTCTACTCCTGTACGCCATATCTCCCCGGGAGAAATCCTGATTTCTTTCTCCGGTCTGGGCCGTATTCCTTTCCTGTATGTTTCCTTTTTCCTTGAAATCGGCGGAATCCTGGAAACAGCGGCCGTTACTCCGAAAGTGATCAGAAGGATACAGGCCACATACGCGCCCCAGTATTGCATCAGATCCAGATAATCCGCCAGATTGATCATCAGCCCCACGGAACAGGTAGAAAAACCCAGGGCTACAATCACGGATTCCTTTTCCGTGAAGCTTCCTTCCTCATATCTCTGCCGGGCAAGAATATGTCCCATGGAGTAATTTCCCAAGAACGCGCTGACGCCGATCACTGCGCTGGATCCCGGCGTCAGAAACACCTTCCTCATAAAAGGCCGGAACAGGATTCCCGCCGCCTCCACCAGTCCGTACTCTGTCAGAAAAGGAATAAAAAGGGAAGCCGCAAAAATCGCGCACAATATATTTCCCGTGGCCTCCACAGCAAAACTGCCCGCCTCCGTAACCGCTTCCCCACCGATTCCCAGAAGGACCGCCAGACAGACCAGACTGCCGCAGACCGTGGTCAGAAACAGCAGGATGTCCGCCGCATTTCTGAATCCTCTTTTTATCAGCCTGAGTACAATGGAACAGACTGAGGCGGCGAAGATAAGATAAAGATAACTATCCTTCAGCCAGGATTTCATCCAGGCGATCAGATGATCCACCGGGATGCTCTTCATACCGCCTATGTCTATCCGGACAAAAAACATAAAAATTCCGAAAAAACTGCAAACTACAAACTTTGTCGCCGCTTTCTTCCGTCCTGATCCCGGTTCCCGCAATGATTTCGCCTCCCCCTTCGTGTCTTCTCTATCTTATAAAAACTGCCGCCGCAGAATTATTGTCATAGGCGTCCAGCCCCGCCATGGACAGTTCCTTCCGGAGATTATCCAGCCATTCCTCCGGCGTACAGGACCGCGCCAGCAATTTCTCCATTTTATCCTCTTCCACGCCCTCCCACAGTCCGTCGCTGCAGAGCAGGAGAGCGGCGGACTCGTTCTCTATCTGTACCTTATCCGAAATATCCGGCCGGATCCCTTCCGGTTCTCCCATTGCCTGCCAGATCACATTTCTCTGAACATTCTGCAATCCCGTTCCCTGGTTTCCGGCTCCGGATTCCAGAAGGCTGTGGTCTTTTGTCCGGAAGCACAGTTTTCCTTCCCGAAAAAAATACAGCCGGGAATCCCCAGTGTGCGCCCATCTCACCGTACAGCAATTCTCTTCCCGCACCATCCACACCGTCACACAGGTAGCCTGTAAGCGGCATCCCGCGGTCTGCAGGTTCAGCACTGTCGCATTTACCTCTGTCAGGACGTCAAGCATCACATTTTTTTCCAGTATCTCTCCGGCCTTCTGACTCCCTAAAACCCGTTCCGCGAACAGACGGTTCAGCTTTCTTGTCACTGCGTTTGCCGCCGTACTGCCTCCCCCGTGTCCGCCTACGCCGTCTGCCACTGTGACACAGGCGCAGTTTCCGGATTCTGTCACACAAACCCTGTCTTCATTGACAATTCTAGTTCCCACATCCGAATATGAAGCGATCCTCCACAACTGCAGCCGCCTCCCTCCTGCCGTTTTATTCTTCAAAACCGGACAGATCCATTTCCGGTATTGTGACTTCGCTTCCCGGATCCACCACGTCGAGCTGAAGCTCAAGGGAAAGATTTTCCGTCTTTTCCGCCTCTCCGGTCAGAGCCTCCGGTATGGTGACATCCGTATTTCCTTCATAACGCATTCCATCCAGGATCCCGTCTGCATTTTCATGCATATAACACCGGAATTCTTTCAAATTGCTGAAGCTGACTGCATATTCCTCTTCCGACACCTGTTCCCGGATCATAATATTAAAAATTTTTTCCATAAAGCTGTCCGGCAGATCCAGTGTATAAATGATCCCGTTTTCTTCTTCCTTTGCCGTTATCTCGTCGATCATCTGTTCCGGAATCGGATCCAGAAGTCCCATTTCCCGTATTTTCCCCGCTTCCAGCATACTGGCGAATTCTTCCATAAATTCCGTGGTACTGAATCCGCTTCCTTCTTCTTTCCTGGCGTCGCCGTCTTTTGGCACCGGTTTCTGAGCATTTTTCTCAGAAGTATCATATACCTCCTTTGCTCCGTCCACGTCGGAATACAGCTTACCGTCCTTTGCATACTGGGTAACTTTTTTGTCTCCCATTTCCAGTTCAAAGTACATGGCTCCGCTCTGATCCATTTTCATATTTCCTTCCGCACGGACAGTCTCTTCTTCCATATTCAATACAAGGGTAATGTCCGTATTCAACGATCCGGGAGCTATCAGCGCCATATATGCCTCTTCATAATCTCCATAGGTATTCCCCGATCCAAAGCCGCAGCCAAACATAATTACCGAGGCTGTCAGCGCCGCTGTGATCATTTTTCTCTTCATAATCTTCCCTTTCTGGTCTTTTCCGGTATTGTTTACAGTTCTCTGCGTTTTCTCAGCGCCAGCAGTGTGGCGGCGGACAAAAGCGCGGTCAGCAGAATCAGCGCGGCTATACTTATCGCCGCCGGATTTACGTCCCCCAGCACAGGCAGCTTAAAAGCACTGTATCTGCTGTTATAAAAGGTATATTCCACCTGCGGCACCAGCTTACTGGGCAGATCGTTGATGCCTGCCGAAGCGCAGTATCCCAGACACGTCCATTTACAGCTCACTATATAAGACAGATATTTTGCCGCTCCCGACAGTGTACAGATAATCTCCGAGAATAGAATCTGCGGTATCAGAAGAAGGGGCGCGGCAGCCGAAGCCTGTTCCGGCGTGCTGACGGCCGCCGAAAGGAGCAGACCCATAGCGGCGGCGGAAAATGCCGTAAGACAGGTGAGCAGCAGATATTCCAGAAACGCGGCGTTTCCCAGGAGAGCCCCCTGTTTTGGACTGCCGATCAACACCCACACACATCCCAGGAGAAGGAAACACTGCAGAATCAGAAATCCTCCAAGCACAATCGCCTTTGAGAAAAAATACGCCGGCATTTTCAGGCCGGCCATCCTCTCCCTCTCCATAATCGTACGTTCCTTACAGATTTCCTGTATTGCCTGAAACAGACCGATCCAGAAACAGCAGCAGGCCAGGGCTATGGAAAAAGTTTCTGTATCCCGGGCAAGGACGAACGGTTCCAGAGAACCGCTGAAGGCAAGGTAGAGAAGAATACCCAGACCCGGAGCCATCAGAAGCTGAAGAAGGAATCGTTTTCTGTCGTTTACGGTAATCTCCAGACAGCGCGCCGTCAGAAGCCGGATCTGCCGGAACACGGAAGCTTTTTCTTTCTCTTTCTGCGTTCTGCCCTTTGCCGGGACCGGCAGAGTATACTGCGTCCGCCGGTATTTCGCCTCCCATACTTCCGGCGCTTCCTGAACCAAATTGTAGATATCCACCAGCCTGTCCACCTGGAAAAAAGATACGGCCTCCCCGGGACTTCCGCAGAAGCAGAGCTTTCCTCCCGGACCCATAAAAATAATCTTGTCGCATAAATGAAGGTTCAGCGGAGTATGAGTGACCAGCACGATGGTTTTCCCCGTCTCTGTCATTTTTTTCAGAGTCCTCATCAGTTTCTGCTCTGTTCCCGGATCCAGACCGGAAGTAGGTTCGTCCAGAAAAAAGATTCCCGGATCAGACAGAAGCTCCACCGCTATGCTTGCTCTTTTTTTCTGCCCTCCGCTGAGTTTCCGGATCATAGTCTTTTCATGCCCGTCCAGTTCCACCTTATGGATCACTTCTCTTATTCTTTCCCGTATTTCCTGCCGGGAAGCGTCCCGGGGCATTCTCAGTCCGGCTGAATAGTACAGCATCTTTTCAAGAGTCAGATCATCATATACGATATCCTGCTGGGGAACATATCCCATCAGACGGCGGATACTTTCATAACCGGATCGGATATCCTCGCCCTGGATCAGCACAGAGCCTTCCGTGTATTCTGTACATCCGCTGATGCATTTCAAAAGAGTAGATTTCCCCGCACCGGAACCTCCTACAATAGCGGTAAATTCTCCCGGCTGTATCTGCAGGCTGACCTGACTGAGAATCGTCTTTTTCCCACGCCCTGCAGGAACAGTCTTTGTCAGTCCGCTGATCTCCATACCCAGACCGTCCTGACTGCGATAATAGATCAGCTCGCCTTCGCGGTAAAGGAACTGCGTATCCCCTATCATAAACCGGTCCATGGGCGACAAAATTTTTTCTGTTCTTCCCAGCGGTCTTCCGTTATACCGGATCTGGCCGCTTCCTGCCGCGCTGAGACAGAAGCCTTCCTTTTTTCGTATAACACTCCCGTGAACCCGCGACACACCAACATATCCAAGCCGGATATCGCAGTCCTCCTGCCGGCCGATCAGGACCTTCTCCCGGCCCTCAAGGCTGAAATGCCGATACCCTATGCTGTTATTGGCCACGGTGCAGAGAAACACCACTCTCTCGCTGTGTTTTTCATCCCCTATGTAGATTTTCAGTCCGTCTGACAGAAGTCTCTCGGTAACCGGTTCTTCATTCACATAGAGTCCGTTGGTACTGTGATTGTCGGCGATTTTCCACCTCTCGCCTTCTTTCGTAAAAAATCCATGAGAAGAAGATACGATCTGAGACCGGAGAACAAGGTCGTTCCCCGATGAACGGCCGAAGGTGATCTTTCTTTTTTTATATTCCTCCAGATTCACTGAAAAGGGAGGATCGTTTCCCGTAAAAACCGTCAGATACATAGGCCTGTTCCCTCCTGTTTTTTATTACGGAATCTGAGCACATATCTCTGGGGAACAAACTGCCGGACATCCTCCAGTACAAAGCCATATCTCTCAAGCTGGGCGATTACCAGCTCCCGGCAGATGCCCGGCCCGAAATATGCCGGTTCTCCTCTTGGTGTAATATCATTATCCACAACATACAGACGGCCGCCGGGACGGATGCTTTTTTGCATGCTGCGGATAAATTCTTCCCTTACAAACTCAATCGACGCAATATACGTCGCGTGATACATAGAACAAAGGAACATGGTATCCACAGAATTTTCTTCCAGACATACATCATTGAGAGCTCCAGTCCGGGGAACGATCCTGGTCTCGCACTCCCGGTTCAGCTTCTCCACCCAGGACAGCGCCTCCGGATTGATCTCCGTAGCGAACACCGTTCCGTTTTTTCCCACCGCTTTGGAGAACTGCCAGGAAAAATATCCGCTTCCGCATCCGATATCCGCCACAGTCTCTCCTTCCCGGATATCCAGATATTCCAGCATACGGCCGGTATCCTCCCACAGATACCTGTTGGGATTGTTAAAAGTCAGATATTCACTCCACTCATTCAGAACCCCGAAAGAAATATCCGGCTCCTCTGTTTCCAGAACTCCCGGCGTCTCCTCTTCGCTCAGAGGCTCCCGGAAATTGTATTTATTCCGCAGATACGTTTTCATCACAGAGTAATCCTCATCCGCAAAAAAATGCCAGTAATCTCTGACCATCGGATCTTCCAGAATCTTCCGCCTTTCTTCGTCTTTCATAAGAAACATCTGGCAGAACCACAAAAGAGCCGTATATTCGTCTCCGATCCGCTCTTTTCTCATAAGGATCCCGTACTCTTCAGCCGTCTCCCTGATCAGGTGGGCATTGTTTTCTTCCAGTCCTCTGGCGAGTTTCAGGGCAAGACGTTTCCCATTCCAGGTAAAACCGGAAGTGGATGTACCGATGATCCGGTACCGGACCAGGGAGGAAGAACTGGTCACTTTGATCTTCTCCTTTTTCTCATCCAGAAAAGAAGCGTGATTCAGAGGATCCTGCGCCGGCAGTTCCTCTTTTTTTTCCAGGATCAATACATATCTCTGAGGAGTAAACTGATATTGTTTCTTCAGTTCAAATCCATAGTAATAAAGCTGGCTCAAAAGAAGTTCTCTTGCAATATAGGGGCCATGATATGGCAGCTCGCTGTCCTCTACCAGATCATTGTCCACCACCGCCAGCGTTCCTCCGGGACGGAGAGCTCTCCGTATGCTCTGTACAAAGGAATCTCTCTCCTCGTCTGTAAACGCGGCGTAAACATTGTGATAAAGAGAACAGATAAACACCATATCCACTCTGACATCCGGCGAAAGGCCGATGCCCTGGAAACTGCTTGTCACCGCAGTTACATTGGGAATCCTGTTTTTTGCGATATAGCTTCTGAGGTAATCCAGATGCCTGGGATTTGTCTCGATGGCATAGACCATTCCATCGTCCCCGATAAGCTCCGCGAATTTGAAGGAATAATATCCCGGCCCGCTTCCCACGTCGGCGATACGCATTCCTCTGCGAAGAGGCAGACGCGCGATATTTTCCCTCACCTTTTCCCAGCGTTCCCGGTCCGGATTTCCGAAAAGAATAAAATCCTCCAGAAAACGGAGCTGGGCCTTCGCCTCAAGATCTTTCCGGTGGATCTCTACGAAATGATACTTTCGGCGGATATACCATTTCAGATGAAAAAAATCATTTTCCGCAAGAAGCTCGTAAAATCCTCTGACCGGCGGATAAGAAAGCATCCGTTTCTGTTCTTCCTCCGGCGCCAGCCAGAGCTTGCACAGCCATTCCAGAGCTGTATATTCCCCGCCGAAATTCTCGTTTGGAATCAGCTCCTCATAGATCTGCACAGCTCTTTTCAGCCGTTCCGGATTTCCCTCCTCCAGATATGCCAGAATACATCTGCCCGCCTTTTTCCCTCCCTCAGTAATATCAAAAGAGTCCAGGCTTCCCAGATGGATCAGGGAACGCTTTGTACTCACATCCAGTTCAATCTGTTTCAACCGCCTCACCTCCCAGCACATCTTCTCTTCTGTTGTTTCTGTAAGGATTCAGAACCCCGTCTGCATAATCCTTCTCCGGAAACGGAAGGAATTCCACACTGTTAAACTGTTCCGCCACCTCATCTGCTACAAATTTTCCAAGCTCCGTCAGAGACAGCTTTTTCTCCGTATCCTCCAGAAGTCCCGCTTCTGTAAGATATTTTTGCTTTTCGGTAAATACCTGATCCAGTTCCAGGCCCGTGATCTTTTTATAATCTTTTTTCCGCACGTCACGGTTTTTCAGCGGAAGGATCAGCGCCCACCTCGCCTGCTGCTCCCTGTCCCGCACATATCCCCGGTTTACCGGCAGCAGACCATGGTCCAGCTTTTCATAATACTCTTTAAAATGCTGCGTGTTCAGCGCGAAACGGTCGCGGAAACTGCTGAACGCCGTGATCCCGAAACCAATCTGATCGTAAAGATTACAGCACTGGTTATAGGCATAGTGGGAATATATCCTGCTCTGCCGGGAAAAAACTCTGCGGAGATTTTCGTGATAGCCGTTTTCTGTCAGAATGTCCAGCGCGGCCTGTTTCATCATCATGGTTTCCTGAAAATCCGGAATAGGAGTCTTCCCCGCTTTCGTTCTGTTCTGGATCACAGCTCCCTGCATATCCCCATAAGCCTGCACCTTCAGACGGTAAAGCTGGATCTCATCTGCCGGAAGCTTTACCGCCTCCTCCACAACGTCCACCCAGTTTTCAAAAGTCTGGCCCGGATGCCCGTAAATAAATTCTATATTTGTATCAAATCCCATTTCTGACGCAGCGTAAAGAGACTCCACTGCCTGGGCGGCGCTGTGGCCGCGATTCATAATATGAAGCACCTGATCGTCCAGGGACTGGAACCCTATGGTAAGTCTGTCCACGCCGTAAGCTTTCATGATCTCCATTTTTTCTTTTCCCTCATCTCCGATCAGGGACATGGGATCAAGATCATAATTAAACTGGCGGCATCTCGAAAAATCCACCCGTCTGGCAAAATAACCCAAAAAACGTTCCAGAAGCTTTGGCGAAAGATACGTGGGCGTTCCCCCTCCTATGAGTATGGAACGGGGCTTCAGCTTCTGTTCTCCCAGTTTTTCCAGATACAGATCCATTTCCCGTTCCAGATAAGTTACATATTTCTCCTTTTCTTCCTCCTGGGGACCGACCTTGCCGGGATAATGGCAGAAAAGACATCTCTGGGCGCAGAAAGGAAAGTGGACGTAGATATCCATCATTCCATCCTCCGGCATGGTATAATCCTTCAGGATAAAATCCTCCGTCACATCCGGGTAGCGGGTAATGGGAGGATAGTGTACGGACGGTACAAAATCCCCCTGTTTACAGATCAGCCCCTGTTCCTGGAGCCGTTCAATCTGGCGGAACCGTTCCGCAGCCCTTTCTCTCAGATCCTGATAGTATGTTTTGTCTGCTTTCATTATGTATGATCTCCTTGTGCCTGTATTTCTTCCGTATATGGATCCTCATTCAGAAATCCTAAGATATTTTAGTCCATGGACCGCTCATAAGCTCAGTTACAGACAGATTCTCCTGATTTCCCGGCTCCGCAAGCTTCCATTTCCCGGTTTCTGTAGTCCCGTCCGTGTAATACAGGGTACCGGCAATCTCATTTTCTAACCCCAGATGCCCCCAAAGATGAAAATCTTCTCCTTGAAAGCTCTCTCTTCTCTGGGAGTCATTCCGGGAGAAATACCATAAGCCGGACATATCCGGCTTTAACTCACCGGACGCTGTATACACACATTTCCCTTGATAAACACTTCCATCGGTATAGTAAACCGTACCGCTCTCGGCATAACCGTTCTCTCCCCAGGCGCCCTCATATATGGTGCCGTCTGCCATCTGAAACGTGCCGTCAGATTTTTCGCCGTTTACCCACTGACCTACAAAATAATCTCCATTGGCATAACTACAGGTTCCCTGACCGTCCGGCTTTCCGTTTTTTTGCTTTTCGGCAGTATAAACGTTGCCTTCTTCGTCTGTCCAGGACATACTGTCTGTTTCTACATCATTGCCTTTCGACTCTTCCATTACTCCGGGATTCTCTGTCCCTTCTGCCGCTTCTGTTCCTGCGGGATCCTCTGTTCCTTCTGCCGCTTCTGTTCCTGCGGGATCCTCTGTCTCTTCTGTCTCATCCATGCGCGCCCATGTAGTCAGTTCTTCCGTCTCTCCTGTATTCTCCACGGCGCTGCCTTCCGTATCATTTCTGTGGAGAACCAGGTACAGGGCTGTTCCGGAAAGGATAAGAACCAGAACTGCCGGAACAATCCGCTTTACCCATTTTCCACCGGATTTTTCCGGCTTCTTTTTCATTTTATTCTTCGGGGAAATTTTTTCTTTCCCGTGAGATATTTTTTTCTTTTCAGAAACTCCCTTCCGCTGATTTTCCCTGCGGGGTTCTGTCTGGCTTTTATCCAGATGTTTTCCATACAGGCCGAAATATAATTCGTCCATAGACTGAAGGCGCTCCCGGTAATCCAACTGCAGCCCCTTACGCAGAGTCTCCCTCTCTATTCTTGAAAGCTTAAACTCTCCGGCGTCTGTCCAGATATTTTCTTCCGGACGGCGGAGCTGGGAATCCTGCATCTGGTTTCCGGTAAGACAGTAGTATATGCTGGCGCAAAGAGCGTAAACGTCTATCCACGGCCCCTGATTTCTTTCATCCGCGTGATACTGTTCCAGCGGAGCATATCCATATTTTACGGTAACAGACGTTGTAGAGTAGTCCGTGGAACGGGCGGAGCCGAAATCCAGCAGTTTCAGTGTTCCATCCTTCTGCACCATGATATTATCCGGACTGATATCCCGGTGGATGATCTTTCGCTTATGCACTTCATACAAAGCCTCGATAAGAGAACGGAACATTTCCAGACAGGAGCCGCCGTCCAGTCTCCCTCTGTTCTGTTTGCAGTATTCCCGGAGACTCAGGCCTTCCACATATTCCATTACAATATATACCGTATTATTCGCCCGGAAAAAATCCTCCACCCGGACGATTCCCGGGCAGGAGGCAAACTGTTTCAGAATCTTCGCCTCCTGCTCCACCTTAAACAGCGATTTCTGATACTGCTCCTCATCGCTCTTTTTATTTAAGGTAAGCGAATAGGAAACTGTGTTAAAGCGGCTTACGATCCCTTTTATGTAAAATTCTTTTACGGCGACCGTCTGGTTGAATTTATTATCCCATCCGATATAGGTAACGCCAAAGCCGCCCTCGCCGATCACCCTGCCGATCTGATAGCGGTCCTCCAGTACGGAACCGATGGGAAGCTGATATACCTCCGCCTGATAATACTCCTCTTCGAATCCGCAATAAGGACATTTTTCTGTTCCCGGAGGAATTATTTTCATGCAATTAATACATCTCTTTTCGCTCATTCTGTCTCCTTTCCTTCTTTTTCCGGACAGGCAGAAAAAATTGCAATATCTCTTTAATGTTGCATTATTATATCATTCTTATTTTTAACATCCGGCATCTTTTTTCCGTTTATTTCTAAATCAGACAACTTCTGTTCTTCATATATACAAAGAATTTTCCGTGAAACAGATACAGCCGGAACAGCATTCCCTGTTCCGGCTGTATCTGCGGCAAAACTCACGGCTGCGCCGTAACATTCACCATCATCTGTGTCGTTCTTGTCTCTCCTGTATTCTTATCTGTAAATGTTCCGGTGAGCCTTGTCCATCCCTGGCTCACTCCTTTAATCCGTCCCCGGTTATCTACAGAGGCGATCTTCGGATCCTCGCTTTCCCATTTTACATCCATAACAGGTTCCAGAAAGCAGACCGCCGCGTCCACCACCAGTTCTCCTCCCCTTATATCCTCAAAAGTAGTCACAAAATCCTGATTCTGCATGGTGATCAGATTCTGCTGGAAATGTTCCTCGTCAAAAAACAGAAGATGGCTTCCGATCAGATCTGTGATCTCATAGCTGTTCCCGTCGCCGTCTGTAAGACGGCAGGTTTCAATATCCAGGATCGCTGCGGTTTCCGTATAGTTAAAATTCTGAAAAACAACGCCGATGTAATCCAGATCAAAATCGTTGGTATCCTGAAAAGGCAGCACCATATGCATCCGGTTATCTTCCGTATCAAAAAAGTCGTACGTCAGTCCCGCGTACTGCCATCCTCTTTTATCCCCCTTTCCACTGTAGAACGTAAAAATAGAGTATGTCTCAAATATTTCACTCTCGTCCCTTTCGTGACGATAGTCTTTCAGCATAGCCCGCACCGCAGATTCTGCTTTAACCTGCAAAGTCAGGATTCCGTCTTTCAGGGGATACCTGACGTCATGCTCTGTCAGAACAACGGAATCATCTGTTTCCAGAGGGAACTGTGTCAGATCCAGCTCAGTATTCTCCAATGGCTGATTCAGATACTGCATAGTCGCCGGAACTGCGATGGCCGCCCCGATTCCCATGAACACAACCGCTGCAGCCGTTTTTTTCCATCTGGCGGGACGGGGAGGCCGTCTCTCTTCTTTCGGCTGCCGTCCTCCTTCCTCACTCATCCGTATCCTCAAAGCTCCCCGGAGAATATCCTGCAGTTCCTGAAGATCCTCCAGGATTTCCGGCACATTTTGATATCTCAAATCAGGAAGAACCTCCAGGCCTTTCTTCAGGATACTGTTCACCCTTTTTGCCGCGCTTTCCTTCTCATGGAGCAGGATCCCGGAGTATGGGGAGAGAAGCTCCTCCGTATCCAGAAGCTCTCTGTCTTCCGGAAGTTTTTCCCCTGAAAGGATCTCATAAAAGACTGCGCAGGCCGAATAGATATCCGTCCAGGGACCCAGAGCTTCCTCCTGATGAAGGATCACTTCCGGCGCCATATAAGGACTCTTTCCCAGATAATACTGACACTCATTCAGCAGTTTTTTGTCCATGGAATATACGCTGTTGAAATCCAGCAGAAGAACCTCTGTGGGAAAGCCCCCTTCTTCGTCCGGAGAAAGCAGGAATACATTGTCCGGACTGATATCCAGATGAAGCAGTCTGTGATTGTGAAAAGGTCTCAGAGCCTGCAGTAAACTTCGAAAGCAGTCCGCCGCGTCTGTCAGCGTCGGAAAATGACTCAGTTCCTTCATTCTGGACAACACATCTCCTCCGCGCGCCGTCAGCACCGTATAAAGCGTATGATTCATCTCGAAGGAATCAAGATTTTCCGCAATATGTCCCCTCGCTTCCGAAGAAAGCATCAGATGCGCCTGGTTTCCCAGAAGGAAACTGGCTTTATGTTCTTCAAAAAACTGCCTTGACTTTTCCGGTACTGCCAGAGCCATAGTCCCGTCTCTGGTTATCTCATGGTGTCCGTCAAAAGGATAGAGTTCTTTTACCAGAACCGTATGTGTATGCTCAGGCATCAGCGTATCTCTGTACCATGCCTGATAAACAACGGAATTGGAACCTCCGCCAATATAATGGTCAATATAATAAATCCTGTTCCGGCTCTTCAGCGCGTAATTCTCAGGCAGATATTTTCTCTCATCCATATGCGTTTCCTCCTGTTTACCGTTTTTCCGGCAAAAGAATAATAGTTTTATTATACCCGGTCTCTGCTTTTTGTACGGCAACTTTTTTCCGCATCTGAAAAAATCCCGGTACGGGAAATTTTTCCTCACACCGGGTCTCTTCGTTCTGTCTCTGCGATATAAGCGACGTTCGTCTTTTTATGAAAAACGCGGTGAAGCATCCTCTCCAGCCTGAATTCCGGATATTCATTGTCATCTGTGACATTCACAGCCTGCAGGATCAGGTAATCAAACGGACTGTGGGGATTCAGAACAGGCATCCCGGATTCCGTCATCATCAGATTCATCCTGTTTATATGCTCCCGCACCTGATCTGTTGATTCCGTTTTTTCACCGCTTATTGTTTCTGTTACAAGATACAGAAGGATTAAGGATTTCCTGTCCACATCCTGCCTTCCGGAAAGAATTTCCCTGACGCTTTTAGGCGACGGCCATTTCTTTTTAATCTGCTTCGCCGCTCTGCTGTACTTCTCAGATTTTTTATCGTAGGGAACTCCCATGCGCAGATAGTAATTTACAATCTGATCCACGCTGTAATCCTGTTCCCTTGGCATTCCATACTGCCAGGATTCTCCCGGAACAGAAAGACGGGAAAGCATTTTGGTAAATTTTCTGTACGCGGTATTGCGGAAATACCCAAAGCTCTCTCTGCGTTTCTCCAGAAATGCCTCCAGTTCTTTTTCGGTCTGCACACGTTTGAAATCATTCCTGACAGAAAACGTCATCGGCAGCTCCTCCTTTTTCGATTCCGTCATATTTCGCCGGTCCGGAAGATTCCCGTATTTCTTTTTCCAGAGTTTTTCCTCAAGCCTCTGCGCCTCCGGATAATCTCTGCCGCTGCGCAGGCAGTAGGCATAAATAACTTCTCTGGGATTGCGGTAATGGATTCCGTTTTCTGCCGTAACGCCCAGCACGGAATTGGTTTTCTCCTCATCCAGCTCCAGCGCGAAACAGATCTTAAAAAGCTCTTCTCTTTTCTGAGGAATGTTCCTGTCATGAAGCCAGTTCCTTACTTTTCGTTCCACTGCCGCCCTGTTCTTTTCTCCGTCATATTCTGAAAGTTTATCGGAAAGTCTTTTCTGAACAGATTCCGTCCCCTTATAAACTTTCTGCAGCAGCCCGGAAAAACTCCAGTATTCCATTTTGCTTTCCAGAAGCTCTTCTATTCTGTCAAATTCTGCTTTCTCTTCCATAGTATCCTCCACGCCGGCAACGCCTTATTTATTTCATAATACAGAAAATGCAGTTCCCTGTCAAAGCTTTATCCACTTGAAGAACACCAAATATTTTTTTATAATATAAATAGTTGCTTACTGTTTTCAGAATATCTATAGCAGCAAAACAACTTTCGTGTTTATGCTGCAGTCAGGAGTGAAATATATGGGAATGAATCAGACTCCCGCTTCCGAGCGGGTTCATATCAGTTTTTTCGGCCGGCGCAACGCCGGAAAATCCAGTATCATCAACGCCGTTACAGGGCAGGAGCTTGCTATTGTTTCGGATATAAAAGGCACTACTACCGATCCGGTCTATAAGACTATGGAGCTTCTTCCCCTCGGCCCGGTAATGGTCATCGACACGCCGGGTATTGACGATGAAGGAGAACTGGGGGCTCTCCGTGTGAAAAAAAGCTATCAGGTGCTCAATAAAACAGATATCGGCGTCCTGGTGGTAGACAGCACTGTAGGAACAGGAGCGCCGGAAGAGGCTCTGATCCGAAAATTTCAGGACAAGGGAATCCCCTATGTGATCGTGTATAACAAGTGTGATCTGATTTCCGGTGAGAAAATGGCTCTTCTCACAGAACAGGAGACGACCTCCGCAAACCGGAAAAGCGATACAGGCGCGGTTTCCCATTTCATCTGCGTCAGCGCGGCAGAAAAAACCAACATTCATGAACTGAAGGAGCTGATCGCCTCTCTGAAACCGGAGGATACCCATAAGTATCCTCTAATCGGAGATCTTATGTCCCCTCTTGACCTTATTATTCTGGTAGTTCCCATTGATAAGGCCGCGCCTAAGGGACGCCTGATCCTGCCCCAGCAGCAGACCATCCGGGATATTCTGGAGCATGGCGGGCTTTCTATGGTAGTCCGGGATACAGAATTAAAGGACGCTTTAACAAATCTTTTAAGCAAAGGTATCCGCCCGCGCCTTGTGGTCACCGACAGTCAGGCTTTTGAACGGGTGTCCCATGATACTCCTGCGGATATCCCCCTGACTTCTTTTTCTATCCTGTTCGCCCGGTATAAAGGAGATCTGAAAACTGCAGTGGAGGGAGCGGCCGCTCTCCAGGATATCCGGGACGGAGACAGGATCCTGATCGCCGAAGGCTGTACCCACCATCGCCAGTGCGACGATATCGGAACCTTCAAAATTCCCAACTGGATACGCCGATACACTGGAAAGCAGCCAGAGTTTGTCTTTACCTCCGGGACAGAATTTCCAGATGACGTCAGCGGATATAAACTGGTCGTTCACTGCGGCGGCTGTATGCTGAATGAAAAGGAAATGAAATACAGGATCGCCTGCTGTCAGGACCAGCATGTCCCCATAACAAATTACGGAATCCTCATCGCTCAGATAACAGGAATCCTGAAACGGAGTCTGGAGCCTTTCCCGGAAATTCACAGGCTCCTGCCCTGAGGCTTTTGCCCGAACTGGCAACAGAACCGGGAGGTAAGATTTATTCCCATATTTTTTATATGGATTTCACAGAACCATAACATTTTATCTATATACTGGATAGCGTCAATGTACAGGGGATAATAAATAATTACGAGGAGGAACTTTATGAAATTTACAAAAATGCAGGGTATCGGAAACGATTATGTATATGTAAACTGTTTTGAAGAAACGGTCCAGGATCCTTCCGCTGTGGCAAGATTCGTCAGCGACCGTCATTTTGGAATCGGCTCGGACGGTCTGATCCTGATCAAACCGTCCGATGTTGCAGACTGTGAAATGGAAATGTACAATCTGGACGGCTCCCAGGGCGCCATGTGCGGCAACGGCATCCGCTGCGTGGCAAAATTTGTTTATGACAAAGGGATCGTCAGAAAGAAAAATCTCAGCATAGATACAAAAAGTGGAATTAAATATCTTTCTCTCACTGTCAAAAACGGAAAAGTAAGCACTGTGGAAGTAAATATGGGATCGCCTGTTCTTATGGCAAATCAGATTCCCGTAGTTTCCGATACGGAACAGGTGATAGATCAGCCTCTGGAGGTAAACGGAAAAACTTACCACATCACTGCCGTTTCCATGGGAAATCCCCATGCCATCGTCTACATGGACGATCTTGAGAATCTGGATATCAGCACACTGGGACCACAGTTTGAAAACCACCTTGCATTTCCTGACAGGATCAATACAGAATTTGTAAAAGTCATTAATCGCCGCACACTTCAGATGCGCGTCTGGGAACGGGGCTCAGGAGAGACTCTCGCCTGTGGCACCGGAGCCTGCGCCGTAGCCGTGGCGTCCGTGCTGAACGGCCTTGTAGATGAAGACTGTCCTGTAACAGTAAAGCTTCTTGGCGGTGATCTGCAGATTTTCTGGAACCGTCAGGAAGATCTTGTTTACATGACCGGGCCCGCCGTTACTGTTTTTGAAGGCGAGATCGATCTCTCTTTCCTTGAAAACTGACCGCAAACTGCAGGACGCGTCAGTGAAAGACAGCGGCTGCAGGGAATCAGACCCGAAAAGATTAAAAGAAGGAGACGGACCAGCAGAAAGATCCGGTTTTGATAAAACCTGGATTCTGCAAGACCGTCTCCTTTTTGTGTATTAACGATTGAACGCCCGACTCTTCTACGCTTCAGGCTTCTTCCTGTTCTTTCTGGTATTTCCTGTATTCTTCCACAGGCATTTCAAGCCCTGTATATAACTTGTAAGCAGCGGCTCCCTGCCACAAAAGCATTCCTTTTCCCCCTATTGTTTTACATCCGGCTTCCTTTGCTTCTCTCAGAAGTCTTGTTTCCTCGGGATTATACACCACGTCGGCAACCACAAGTCCCGGACGGAATACAGAGGTGTCCGTCACAGGAGAAACGTCGTCGTGAGGCTTCATTCCCGCCAGCGTACCGTTTACCAGGATATCTGCCTCCGCAATTTCCGCTTTCAGTTTTTCCCTATCCTCCAGACAGAATACCTGCACCTTACATTCCGGTCTTTCTTTTCTCAGCTTTTCCGCAGTGGCTTTTGCCCTTGCCAGAAATGGATCGTCAGGATTAAAGATAGAAATCTCTCTGGCTCCGTCAAGCGCGCACTGCACCTGAATCGCTGTTGCCGCTCCTCCGGCTCCCAGCACCACCATTTTTTTATTTTTTACCTCTACTCCGTTCTCCTTCAGATTATGTACAAAACCCGTTCCGTCAGTGATATGTCCGATCAGTCTTCCGTTTTCGTTGACGATGGTATTGACTGCGCCGATAATCCTCGCTGCCGGGGATAATTCGTCCATGTATTTTGCCGCCTCGTTTTTACATGGCATTGTCACATTGCAGCCCCGCATGCGGAACAGGCGCATGGCGTCCAAAGCTGCCTTCACCTGGTCTTCTTTTATATCAAAGGCCAGATACGCATAATCCAGATGATGATACCGGAAGCTGAAGTTATACATATCCGGCGATCCGGAATGGCCCACCGGACTTCCGATCAATCCCATTAAACCTGTTGTTCCCTTAATTCGCTGTTCCATTATCCTTTCCTCCTTACGAAACATTCTTTTCAGATATCTTTCCCCTGTACGCCGCCGCTGTTGCCCTTTTATTTCTGAACCTTCAGCTTTTCCATGATCTCTTCGCAGATTTCTTTCGGGCTTTTGCCGTCGGTTTTCACAATAATATCCGCAGCGGCTTCATATTTTTCTCTTCGTTTTTCCATCAGTCCCGCAATATAAGGAACATTTTTATTTCCCTCCAGAAGCGGACGGCCGTGATCATTTTTTGTACGTTCCAGAATTGTCTCCGGCTCAGCCGTAAGCAAAACTACCCGTCCGTTTTTCTTCATTTCCTTCACGTTGCGCTCTCTCATGGGAACCCCTCCGCCGCAGGAGATCACTACGTTGCTCCTGGACTGCATTTCTATCAAAAGCTCTGTTTCCAGATTCCGAAAAAATTCTTCCCCATATTTTTCAAAAATATCGGAAATACTCATTCCCTGTCTCCTGGCAATAATCTGATCCATCTCTACAACATCCATGGAATATGATTCTTTCAGATAATCCGCTACTGTGCTTTTGCCCGCTCCCATAAAGCCGATCAGCAAAATGTTAAAATCAAATAATGCCCCCATTTTTCTCGCCTTTCTTCTGTATTTTCTGATATTATAGCAATTCTGTTCCTGGTTGACAAGAAACAGCTATCCCGCAATTTCCATGATCCTTTCCGCCACAAACACCGCCGCGCAGGCAAAGGCCGCTACTGTCAGCAGGCTTTTTTCCCGGCAGGCTGCCGCAAGAGCCGCCGCCAGACCTGCTGCCCCGGCGATCACTCCGCCGGAGGGCGCTGTCAGGATGGCAGGAAACGTCATGGCCGCCAGACAGGCGTAGGGCACATAAAACAAAAAGGATTTTACAAAGGGACTTGTGATTTCTTTTTTAAAAAGTACCAGGGGCAGCATCCGGATCAGATAAGTCACCCCGGCCATCACCAGGATATAAAGATAAATATTACGCTCCATGAGTCTCCTCCTTCTCTTCCTTTACGGGGCAGAAATACGCCGCCGTCCCCGCCGCCAGAAGCGTTGTGATGATGATGACAAAGCCGGACGAAACCTGCTTCAGAACGGGAACCGTCGCAAAAATGGTACTGACTGCCATGGATCCCAGAACCACAAAAAGAACCGGCCGGTTTTTCCTGGCCGGAGGAATGATCACTGCAAGGAACATTCCATATATCGCCACGCTGAGGGCGCTTACCAGAAAATCCGGGAGAAGCCCTCCGGAAATTCCTCCTGCCAGAGTTCCCAGCGTCCATCCGGGAATCGCCACGCACATCGCCCCGTAATTATACCAGGGGCTGAGTCTTCCCTCCCGGGAAGCGCTGACTCCGAAAATCTCATCGGTAATGCCGAACGCTACCAGGAGCCTGTGATGCAGAGGAAGCCCCCGGTGCAGTTTCTGGGATAAAGAAAAAGACATCAGGCAGTATCTTAAATTAATAACAAGCTGAGTAAGAGCCATTTCCCAGAGAGAGCCGCATGCCAGGATAATATCCAGTCCGGCAAACTGACCGGCGGAAGTAAGATTTGTCAGAGAGATCAGCACCGCCTGTCCCGCAGTCATCCCGCCCGATACCGCCATCATGCCAAAGGTAAAAGATACGGCAAAATATCCAAGCGCAATAGGGACTCCGTCCCGGAGTCCCTGTTTAAATTGTATCCTGTCCATTTTTTATAAATCCTCCAGGCTGTCCAGTACATGGAACCCGTTGCTTTTCAGAACATTTTCCGTAACAAAAAGCTCTTCTCCCTGAAGGATCATGATCGGCTGGCTGTTTTTTCTGTGATAGGAAGCATAGATATAATCAAGGTTTACGTTGCAGTCTTTCAGAACTTTCAGCACGGCGTTCAGTCCGCCTACCTCATCCTTCAGATCCACGGCGATCACATCTGTAAGACGGTTCATATATCCCTCTTCCGTTAAAATCTTTTCCACTTTTTCCGCATTATCTGAAACCATACGGAACAGAGCGAATTCCGGGGCGTCGAAACAGGCGAAACCATAAATATTAACCCCTTTTTCCGCAAGAAGCTCCGTCACATCCTGAAGACTTCCCGCTTTATTTGCCACAAAAATTATATTCTGCTTTACCATAATAAACACTCCTCGTTTCTGGATTTCATCGTCCGCTCTATACATGACGAACGCTGCCGATTCGTGTATTATTATACTTGCAATTCTCCGAAATGTAAACCACCGGGAACGCCAGGAAAAAATTTCATCACCATTCAGCCCGCGCTATTCTGCTTTTTCCAGGATCCTGTAATAAGAACGGGCAGTAAAAATATAGATCATTCCATATACCAGCGCAAAAACAAGCACCGTTCCCCCGGTACAGATCAGAAACAGCATATCCGGAGGCATTCCCAACGCCTGGAGAAGAGTCTGGATCAGAGGAAAAGCCATGCTGATATGAAGGACCGCCATCAGAAGCGGAAGAAAGAATACCATAAGGATCTGCCTGTTTATAGAAGATTTCACCTCTCTTCTGCTCATTCCCACTTTCCGCATGATCTCAAAACGGTTTCGGTCTTCGTATCCCTCTGATATCTGTTTATAGTAGATGATCAGAGCCGTACCCATAAGGAAAGCCCCTCCCAGAAGCACGCCCAGGAAAAGCAGGCCGCCGTTCAGTTCGTAAAATCCGCTTTTGGCCTGTAGCTGAGATTTGGTGATATAATATCCTCCTTCAGAAATCTGGCCGCTGTCTTTATATGACTGCAGGATCTCATCCAGTTTCCTGCCGCAGGCAAGCTTCGTCTCGTCAGAGCCTTCTATGTTTATGCCGATTTCCGTCAATATCGGATATGGATACTCTGTATACTGGTTCTGTTTCTGGAAGATCCTGGAGAAATCACTGTCTGTCATTACAAGATAAAGACTGTCCCCCAGCTCGTTCAGAGCAAATTTCCCTTCAAGGGGCTCTTTGTCCAGATGGCCGCCAACGAGAAATTCTTCTCCCATAAGACAGATTTTCTCAGTTTCTTTTCCATATATAAGAACTTCACCCTCTTTCAGGTCCGCCGCCTCTTTAGAATTTTCTTCAAATATTTTTTCCGGAATTACCGTCAGCCCTGCGGTATCCGCCGCTGAAATATTCGTATCCGAACTCAAAAGCTCAAGATTTTCCCCTTCCTGCGTCACTATCAGAGAAAAACTTACGTTTGTTTTCAATTCTGTTACAGGAAAGTCTTCTTCTCTGCTTTTCTGCGCCACATAAGTCCCGCCCTGATATGCCCCTTCCAGAGAATATCCATATAGCTTTACATTCAGGTCAAAAGGCCAGGACGCCTTCACCGCCTGATCGATCCCCACATTCAGACATATGGTCGATGAGATCATCAGAAGGACTCCCGTACTGAGGATACATATGCTGGCGAGCCCGACTGCGTTCTGTTTCATACGGTAAAGCATTCCGGACACACTGGTAAAGTTCTGTACCTTGTAGTAAAATCTTTTATTTTTCCGCATCAGTTTCAATATAACGATACTTCCTGCGGTAAAAGTAAGATAAGTGCCTGCCATAACCAGCAGCACGGCGATCAGGAAAATCCCAACTGCGGAAAAAATGGAGTCTGTCGTCACAGCCAGATAATATCCCGCTCCCAGGCAGACGACGCCTGCCGCTGCCATAAGCCATTTGCTTTTTGGTTCTCTCTCTCCTGTGCGGCTCCCCATGAGAAGTTCCACCGGACGGCTCAGATGGACCCTCCCCAGATTCCGTATCAGAGTAAGCGCCAGTACAATCCCATATAATCCCGCGCAGCTTAAGATTCCCGTTCCTGTCACATAAAAGCCGAATTCTGCCGGAATATGAAGGAATTTTAAAAGGAGAAGAAGCGCCAGCTTGCTTGCTGCAATTCCAACAAAGATCCCCCCTGCCAGAGACGCCGCTCCGGTGATCACAGTTTCAGTCAGAAGCATCTGGCTGATATGGATCTTTTCCATTCCAAGGATATTGTACAGTCCGAATTCCTTTTGTCTTCTTTTCATGACAAAGCTGTTGCCGTACAAAAGAAAGATCATGGAAAAAACCGCCATCACCACAAATCCTACTGCCAGAAGCGAACGCACTGTATTTCCACCTCTTATGTTCAGCGTATCCGGACTTGCCAGAAGAAACAGCATGATATACAGAAAGGCAATACATCCGATATTGGAGAGTATATACGGAAAATATGTCTCCCGGTGATTTTTGATATTTGTCACAGCCAGCTTAAAAAACAGTCCTCTACGCATAAGTCTCACCGCCTGTCATCAGAATAGTAAGGGTATCGGAGATCATCTGGTACATTTCTCTCTGATTTTTTCCGCCCCGGTAGATCTGATGGAACACCTCTCCGTCCTTAATAAACATCACACGGGAGGCATGGCTTGCCGCCTGGGCGCTGTGCGTCACCATAAGAATGGTCTGGCCTTCTTCATTGATCTCCCCGAAAATAGAAAGAAGAACTGAGGCAGCCCGGGAATCAAGAGCGCCTGTAGGTTCGTCCGCCAGGATCAGCCTGGGGTTCGTGATCAGTGCCCTGGCTACTGCCGCCCGCTGTTTCTGTCCTCCGGAAACTTCATATGGGTATTTGTCCAGAATTTCCGTGATACGGAGCGCTCCCGCCACCGGACGGATCTTCTGCTCCATCTCCCGGTAATCCTCTCCCGCCAGAACCAGAGGGAGATAAATGTTGTCCCGGATACTGAAGGTATCCAGAAGATTAAAATCCTGAAATACAAATCCCAGATTTTTTCTCCGGAAAGCGGAAATTTCTTTTTCGGTCAGATGAACGATGCTTTTTCCCTCCAGAAGGACTTCTCCCTCTGTAGGGCGGTCCAGGGACGCCAGAATGTTCAGAAGAGTAGTCTTTCCGGAACCGCTCTCCCCCATGATTGCCACAAACTCTCCCTCCTCCACGGAAAAGGTTACGTTTGTCAGCGCCTGTACCTGGTTTCCCCCGAAACGGGTAGTATATATTTTTTTCAGATTTGTAACTTCCAGTAACGACATGATGGTATCCTCCTTATAACGACAGATCGCGCGCAGATCAATACAGCAGATGTTTTGGATATTCTGTCCGCAAAATAAAAGCTTTGGCTTCTTACATGACAAGTATACAAAAACAGGAAGCTGTCTGCCATAGCTCTGGCTTACAGTTTCCTGTTTTAAGTGACATTTTTGTAAGTTTTGTATCTGTCCGGCAGAAGACCGCCGTCCGTTTTAAAATATTCTAAAAGAGTTCCGCATTCTTTCTTCCAAGACTGAGATATACTTTCGTTCCGGCGCCGGGACTGGATTCTATTGCAATCTGGTGGTTCAGCTTTTTCATGATCTTTCTGGAAAGATACAGACCTATCCCCGTGGATCTGGATTCCTCCCTGCCGTTATATCCTGTAAATCCGCGCTCAAACACCCGTGGAAGATCCTCCTGCCGGATTCCTGTCCCCGTATCCTCTATGACCAGAGTATCTGGCCTGGACTCCGAAAGGTAAATATGGATGCCTCCTGTCTTTGTATATTTCAGGGCGTTGGAAAAGCACTGTCCGATCACAAAGCCAAGCCACTTTGGATCTGTAAGGATACGTTTTTCAGTTCCGACGTAGGAAAGCGCCAGCTTTTTTCCGATAAAAACAGAGGCATATTTGTGGATCTGTTCCCGGATAATGCTGTCCAGACTGCACTCTGAAAATTTCATATCCGCAGACATGTCCTCTGTTCTTAAATATCCCAGAACCATGTCCACATATTCCTCCACACGGAACACTTCCCCCAGGGCGGCCTTATTCTTTTCATGATCCTCTGCCAGAAGAAGCCTCAGCGCCGCTATGGGATTTTTGATCTGATGAACCCACATGGTATAGTAATCTGTCATTTCCTGGTAAACACGGCCTCTTGTCTCCTCTGTTTCCATTCTTTCCCTGTTCAGCTTCCATATTATATCCGTCAGATATCTCTCATGGATATTTTCCGCTTCCGGAAGCCGCTCCAGCTCCAGAGGGGCCGCCTTCCGAACACATTCCAGGATTTTCCGCCGTTTCCGGAAAATATAATATCTGCAGGTCAGAAACACTCCTGCCGGGATCATGCAAAGCAACGCCCCGTATATTACCGGCTCCGCCGGATACCCATATAACCAGAACACAACTCCCATGATCACACAAAAGACCAGAAAAAGGACGGCTGTTTTCCATATGGTTTTAAAGTATTCTTTCATTTTCCGCTCTCCTGGTCAGGGAACCATGTATCCCTGGCCTTTTTTGGTGACGATCATATTTTTCAGTCCCGCACTCTCCAGTTTTCGTCTGAGACGGTTGATATTCACCGTAAGGGTATTATCGTCTACAAAATCATCGTTTTCCCACAGCATCTGCATGATCGCGTCCCTGGCTACAACCTGTCCGCTTCTGGAAAACAGAAGATTCAGGATGCGGAGTTCATTTTTAGTCAGATCCAGCGTCTTTCCCTGATAATCCAGCGTGCTGCTGCCCAGATTCAGAATCACCCCGTCATGCTCCAAAAGGTTCGCCCCCGCTCCAAAAGAATACGCTCTTCTCAGGATCGCCTGCACCTTGGCGGAAAGCACCTCAAGATGGAAGGGCTTGGCGATAAAATCGTCGGCTCCTCTGCTCATGGCCATGACCATGTTCATATTATCCGCCGCAGAGGACAAAAAAATCACCGGAACCTGAGACACGCGCCGGATCTCGTCGCACCAGTGAAATCCGTTAAAAAACGGCAGCTTCAGGTCCAGAAGGACAAGCTGGGGCCTGACCCGCACAAATTCTCCCATCACATCTGAGAAATCCTCCGCCGCCGTCACTTCATATCCCCATGATTCCAGATGCTTCTTCACAAGGGAGCAAAGCGTCCCGTCGTCCTCCACCAGAAAAATCCTGTACATGTTTCCTCCTGCAAAGCAGAGCAGACCCATCGGCCTGCCCTCGTTTCTTTCACTAGCTGTCTTTATTTTTAATGTCCGCCATCCACATACTTCTGAATATTGGAAGCATTCACATATTTTTTCAGATGTTCTCCGTCCGTGATCACAAGCGTGGGAGCCTGACGGATCCCAAACTGCCGTACCAGATCGGGATTCTTTTCCGCGTCGATAATCTCCAGATCCTCTCCCGCCAGCATTTTCTTAGCCATCTTACAGTTGGGGCAGGTACTTGTGGTAAACAGATATTTATGGGTTTCTACAGGCTCTACCTTCACCTCGTCCTCCGTCATCGTCACCATGGTAGTATGCACCTTCTTCAGAGTGGAATGAGTGATGTCATAAAGCGTACGGTTCTTGTATTCCTGGGCTTTTCCGTCATTCCAGTTCTGCACAGGACGATAATATCCGGTAATACGGCTGTAGACCTCAGCCTTCTTTCCGCATTTCGGGCAGGTAAAATGTTCTCCGCTGAGATAACCGTGCTCGCTGCAGACAGAATAGGTAGGCGAAATGGTATAATACGGCAGTTTATAATTCTCCGCGATCTTTCTTACAAGAGAAGCCGCCGCTTTCCAGTCAGGAAGCTTTTCGCCCAGAAAGCCGTGGAAAACAGTTCCTGAAGTGTAAAGCGTCTGCAGCTCGTCCTGAATATCCAGAGCGTCGAAAATGTCCGAGCTGTACTCCACAGGAAGGTGGGAGCTGTTGGTGTAATAAGGCGTGTCTCCCTTGCTTCCCGCCGTGCGGATATCCGGCCAGCGTTTTCTGTCGTGCTTGGCAAGACGGTACGCCGTAGATTCCGCCGGAGTGGCTTCAAGGTTAAACAGCTCGCCCGCATATTCCTCCTGATAATCAGAGAGACGTTCACGCATATGCATGAGAACCTCTTTTGTAAATTTCTGGGTGCGCGGATCGCTCATATCACAGCCCAGCCACGGAGCGTTCAGTCCCGCCTCGTTCATTCCCACCAGGCCGATCGTGGAGAAATGATTGTCAAAGCTTCCAAGATATCTCTTTGTGTACGGATACAATCCCTCGTTCAAAAGCTTTGTGATCACTTCCCGCTTAATATGCAGAGATCTTGCGGAAATATCCATCATATGATCCAGCCTGCGGTAAAATTCCTCCGGCGTTTTGGAAAGGTAAGCTATCCTGGGCATGTTTATGGTGACAACGCCCACGGAACCGGTGCTCTCCCCGGAGCCGAAGAATCCGCCGCTCTTCTTTCTGAGCTCCCGGAGATCCAGACGGAGACGGCAGCACATGCTGCGGATATCGCTGGGCTTCATATCGCTGTTGATATAATTGGAAAAATACGGGGTTCCGTATTTCGCCGTCATTTCAAATAAAAGTCGGTTGTTTAACGTATCCGACCAGTCAAAATCCTTCGTTATGGAGTAGGTGGGAATAGGATACTGGAATCCCCGGCCGTTGGCGTCTCCCTCGATCATCGTCTCGATAAAGGCCCTGTTCACCATATCCATCTCTTTTTTGCAGTCCTTATATTTAAAATCCATCTCCTTCCCGCCTACGATGGCAGGAAGCTCCGCCAGATCTTCCGGTACCGTCCAGTCCAGCGTGATATTGGAAAACGGCGCCTGGGTTCCCCAGCGGCTGGGAGTGTTTACCCCGTAGATAAAAGATTCTATGCATTTCTTCACTTCACGGTAGCTTAGATTATCCGCCTTAACAAAAGGCGCAAGATAGGTATCAAAGGAAGAAAACGCCTGGGCGCCCGCCCATTCGTTCTGCATGATTCCCAGGAAATTTACCATCTGATTGCAGAGAACACTTAAATGCTTTGCCGGAGCGGAAGTAATCTTACCCTCAATGCCCCCCAGGCCTTCCTGAATAAGCTGCTTTAAAGACCAGCCCGCGCAGTAACCGGTGAGCATGGACAGATCGTGGATATGGATATCCGCGTTTCTGTGCGCCTCGGCGATCTCATTATCATAAATTTCGGAAAGCCAGTAATTCGCAGTGACCGCTCCTGAATTGCTTAAGATCAGCCCTCCTACGGAATAGGTAACTGTGGAGTTCTCCTTTACCCGCCAGTCTTCAACCTTTACATAGCTGTTGACAATTTCTTTATAATCCAGGATCGTGGACTTCATATTGCGGATTTTTTCTCTCTGCTTTCTGTAGAGAATATAAGCCTTCGCCACATCCCCGTATCCTGCCTGGATCAGAACGTTCTCCACACTGTCCTGAATATCCTCCACGCTGATCCGGTCGTCTTTTATCTTATCCTGAAAATCCGCCGTTACCCGAAGTCCCAGAAGATCGATCATATCGTCGCTGTAATTTTTCTCTTTTGCATCGAAAGCCTTATGGATCGCCGCTGTAATCTTCGGCATCCGAAAATCGGCAATCTCTCCGTCACGTTTTACTACCTGAAACATTCTGTCTGATTCCTCCCTTGATGCTATACCCTGATTAACGTTAATGTACAAGGGCAACACGCTCCCTTTGTATATTAACGCCAGCGCTGGTCCGGCACACAGGACTGCCTGACGGGAAATCATGTAAACATGATCCTCTCTCACAAATGCCCGCTGAACAGACGTCTGTGCCGTGTCTTTTAAAAAACTGTAGATTCATTGTATCAAACCACATGAGAAACGTCAATACAAAAACACCATATAATGTGTCTGTATTTTTCGCAGCACAATATATGGTGTTTTATTTTCCTTTATTTTCCAGCTATTCCGGCATTACCGAAACAAAAATTTCCGCTGGTACTCTTGCCTTTACATATATGCCGTCGTCCCGGTACTCTTCTGAGAGAAGATGACCGTACTCCCTGATCCGCTGCAGTTTTCCTCCTTCCCTGTAGGAAAACAGCTCCTCGATATATATCTGGTTTTCTGATAAAAGTTTTGAGAGGATATCCTTAAGCTCGTCAAGCCCCTGGCCTGTTTTTGCCGAACATTTCACTGTATAATCGGCCCGCAGATCCCGAAGGCCGGATCCACCCGCCAGATCCTGTTTGTTCAGAAGCGTGATTACTTTCTTTCCGGCAGCTCCCAGTTCCCGGAGCGTTTCATAAACTACATGCATCTGCATTTCCGCCTGAGGATTGGAAGCGTCTACCACATGAATGATATAATCCGCGTATTTCGCTTCTTCAAGAGTACTTTTAAAAGCCTCTACCAGATGGTGGGGAAGTTTTCGGATAAAACCTACCGTATCTGTTAAAAGAAGCTGCTGCCCGTCTTTCAGCTCCAGAAGCCTGGTTGTAGGGTCAAGAGTGGCGAAAAGTTTATCCTCCGCCTGTACCGCCGCCCCGGTCAGTTTATTCAGAAGAGTGGATTTTCCCGCGTTAGTATAACCCACGATAGCCGCTGTCTTCAGACTGCCTCTGGATCTGTTTGTACGGATCAGATCACGGTGCTTTTCCACCTGCTTTAATTCTGATTTTAAAGCGGAAATTCTGGCGCGGATCAGCCTCCGGTCCGTCTCCAGCTTCTTCTCCCCGGGGCCTCTTGTTCCAATGCCGCCTCCCAGCCTGGACAGGGAATCACGAAGTCCTACCAGCCGCGCCGCGCGGTACTTAAGCTGCGCAAGCTCCACCTGGATCTTTCCCTCGCTTGTCACAGCCCTGGCCGCGAAAATATCCAGTATCAGAAGCGTCCGGTCCATGACTTTGCATTCCAGTTCTTTTTCCAGATTATTCATCTGCGCCGGAGAGAGCTCATCATCACAGATTACTCCGTTTGCGTCAAGGGCGGCCAGAAGGCTTCTGACCTCCTGGATCTTTCCCTTTCCTATATATGTTCCCGGATGCACCGCCTCTCTGTTCTGGATAATCTTTGCCGCTGTTTCCGCCCCGGCGGTTTCGGCCAGTTCGGAAAGCTCGTCCAGAGACGCTTCCACGTCTTCGTCCTGCTCTGTCTGTACCCCGATCAGGATCACCCGTTCCTGGATTTCCTTAAAATCATAAAACTGCATATTTCTCTCCTATGAAGCGTTTCCCGCCCGCGACTGAAGAAATGTAAGCTCTTTCGCCGCGTCTTTGTCATCCGGGAACATCTCCACATACTCCTGCGCCTTTGTCAGCGCTGTGGCAAAGTCCAGCTTCTTTTCATAGACGACGATCTCATTGAACAGAAGATTCTGCATATCCTCTGTATCCGCCTCTGCGAGCCCGCTGGCAATATTCGTCAGAGCGCTGTCATAAGTTCCGTCCGCGATATCGCACAGCGCCAGCCCGTTATAGCCCTTTGCCCGGACGCTGTCCTCTGTGTCGATATATGCCTGATACATGGTGCGGGCGCCTGCAGTGTCTCCCTGGGCCAGAGAAACCATTCCCAGGATCAGCTTCGCCTCTGCGCTTCCCTGCTCAACAGCCTTATTCAGCTCTGTTTTGGCGTTTTCGTAATCCTGCATATAATAATATACCTGACCTCTGCTGCAGTAGTCCTCTGCGTCTTTCGCCTCTGTCTGCAGCACTGCCTCCAGATATCTGGAACCGTCGGCGCCCATATCCCGGTTCAGATAAGCTTCGTAAATCTGGATCGCCATATCATATCCGCCGTCCTCTGCGTAAGCCTGCTCAAAATTAGACGCAGCCTCATCGTAGGAATCCATGGCAAGAGCCACGCAGCCTGTGAGATAATAGTTGTCGGCAGTCATAGAATAATCTGACGCCAGAGTCTGGCAATCGGCCATAGCGTCGTCCAAAAGCCCGCTTTTCAGCTCCGCGGTAGCCCGATAGGAAAGAATATCCTGCTTCAGGGATCTTCCCGCTCCCTCGCTGTCCAGCGCGGAGGTAAGATAGCTCACTGCGTCCTCATAATTTCCCAGGTGAAGCGCTGAGATCCCCGCTCCCCTGTACGACTCGGGAAGCTTATAACCGTTTTCCGCCGATGTGCCGAAGCCCTGAAGGGCAGTCTCATAATTTCCCTGTTCCAGATCCTTTTCCGCCTGTCTGTATGTTTCCTGTTCCTGTCCTCCGCAGCCGGCTGTAAGGGAAATTCCCAGGCAGGCCGCCAGGAGCCATCCAATCCTTCTTTTCTTCATGTATGTCCTTTATTCTACAACAAGCCCTTCGGCTTCCAGTACTTTTACAACGCTGTTCACATATTCCGCGCAGATATCTTCCGTTCCGGCTTCCACCATAACGCGGATCAGCGGTTCTGTTCCGCTCTCTCTTACAAGAATGCGGCCTTCTGTGCCAAGAGCTCTGGCTGCGGCTTCCACAGCCTCCTTAACCTTCGGGTTTTCTCTGGCGGTCTTTTTGTCCGCCACACGCACATTGCGCAGTATCTGAGGATAAACCTTCATTTCCTTTGCAAGATCGCAGAGAGTTGATTTTTTCTCCACGCAGGCTTCCATTACCATCAGTGAAGTAAGGATTCCGTCTCCCGTAGCCGCGTAACGGCTGAAAATAATATGTCCGGACTGCTCGCCGCCGATACTGTAATTATTTTCCATCATATTCTCGGCTACATATTTATCTCCCACAGCCGTCTGCTCGTAGCTGATGCCTTCGCGTTCCAGCGCCTTATAAAGTCCCATATTGGACATAACTGTGGTAACTACCGTATTTCCGTTCAGCTTGCCCTGTTCCTTCAGGTATTTTCCGCAGACGTACATGATCTTGTCGCCGTCGATAATATTTCCTTTATGATCCACTGCAATACAGCGGTCCGCGTCTCCGTCGTAGGCAAATCCTACGTCGAGCCCTTTCTCCACCACGAATCTCTGAAGAACCTCAATGTGGGTGGAACCACAGTTGGTATTGATATTGGTTCCGTCAGGATTATTGTTGATCACATAGGTTTTTGCCTGGAGAGCGTCGAACACGCTCTTAGCAATAGCGGAAGAGCTTCCGTTGGCACAGTCAAGACCCACTTTGATATTCTTGAAATCACGGCAGGGAATGGAGATCAGATATCCGATATAACGGTTTCTTCCGGAAGCAAAATCTATGGTTCTGCCGATCTCTGCGCCTGTCGCCAGAGGCAGCTCCTCCAGTTTTCCATCCAGATACGCCTCGATCCTAGCCTCGATCTCCGGCTCGATCTTCTGTCCGTTTCCGTTCAGTAGCTTGATGCCGTTATCGTGGAACGGATTATGGCTTGCGGAGATCATGATACCGCAGTCAAAATCTTCAGTACGCACCGCGTAGGAAACGCTGGGCGTAGTTGTCACATGAAGAAGGTAAGCGTCCGCCCCTGATGCGGTAAGCCCCGCTACAAGAGCGTACTCGAACATATAGCTGCTTCTTCTTGTATCTTTTCCGATTACAATTTTCGCCTTATGTTCTCTTCCATAATACCATCCTACATAACGTCCCACCATAAACGCATGATTTACTGTCAACTGAACGTTTGCTTCTCCACGAAAACCGTCTGTTCCAAAATATTTTCCCATGATTCCAGTCCTCCCCTTATTTATAAAGCTTTTCCGGATATACTCCCTCTTTTACAAGCTTCTCAAAGGCAGCGGCCACGGAAGCCTTATCTTCCTGATATGTTACGCCGAACCAGGTGTCTTTCGTTTCCAGAACATCTACCTTGGCTTTATTTTCTTTGATCAGGCGGTCGATGATCTCCGGAAGAAGATACTCTTTCTTAATATCTTCCGCAGACAGCCCCTGAAGGAATTCCACAAACCCCTTTTCCAGTATATCCAGGAATTCAGGCGTCAGCCCCCACATGTTCATGGATACAAGGCTCTTTACATCCAGGGCGCGGACTGTTCCGTCGTCTCCCCGTGTCTCCGCCCCGTTCTCTGTTTTAAAGATATTATGGGTCTCATCAACACCGGCAAGAGCCCCGTCCACAATATTGCAGATTCCTCTTGTAACGCTTCCGTTGTCGCTTAAGGTATTTCCAAGGCGGAAGCCTGCCATGCAGATATGGGTCAGTCCGTCTTCAGGCTGCTCCTGGACAAGATAATCATGCACCTTCACATAAGCTTCTTTTCCATAATAGTCGTCTGCATTGATCACTACAAAGGGCTCTGAAAGCACTTTCTTTGCCGCAAGCACCGCCTGTCCGGTTCCCCATGGTTTTGTTCTGTCCGCCGGTTTTGTAAATCCCTCCGGCAGATCTTCCAGTTCCTGAAAAGCATATTCTACTTCCGTAACCTTTTCGATCCTGTTGCCGATCACTTTGCGGAATTCCTCTTCAATATCCTTACGGATAATAAAGACCACCTTATTAAAGCCGGCCTCCAGAGCGTCATGAATAGAATAATCCATAATGATCTCCCCGTTCGGCCCTACCGGCGCAAGCTGTTTGATTCCTTTCCCAAAACGGCTTCCAATTCCCGCCGCCATAATCACAAGTGCTGTTTTTTTCATTTGAATACTCCTTCCTTATTCTTCATTCAGATTGCTGAGTTTTGCCGCCTGATCCGCGGCGATCAGACTGTCGATGATCTCGTCCAGATCTCCTCCAAGAATACTGTCCAGTCTGTGAAGCGTCAGCTTGATCCTGTGATCCGTCACGCGTCCCTGGGGAAAATTGTATGTCCGGATCTTCTCGGAACGGTCTCCTGTTCCAATCTGGCTTCTTCTTGCCTCGGCCTCGGCGTCGTGCTGCTTCGCCAGCTCCATTTCATAGAGGCGGGAACGAAGAACCTTCAGAGCCTTTTCTTTGTTTTTCAGCTGGGACTTTTCATCCTGGCAGGAAATAACGATTCCTGTAGGGATATGAGTAAGACGCACCGCAGAGTCTGTAGTGTTGACACACTGTCCGCCGTTTCCTGAAGCGCGGAACACATCGAATTTGCAGTCGTTCATATCCAGGTGGAAATCAATTTCCTCTGCTTCAGGCATGATCGCCACCGTACAGGTAGATGTATGGATCCTTCCTCCCGATTCTGTCTCCGGAACTCTCTGCACGCGGTGAACGCCGCTTTCATATTTCAGTCTGGAATAAGCTCCGTTTCCGTGGATCATAAACGTAACTTCCTTGAAGCCGCCAATGCCGTTTTCGTTAAGGCTCAGCATTTCTGTTTTCCATCCAAGACTTTCCGCGTATTTCACATACATGCGGTAAATCTCCGCTGCGAAAAGAGCCGCCTCGTCTCCTCCGGCTCCTGCCCGGATCTCCACGATCACGTTCTTGCTGTCGTTTGGATCTTTTGGCAGCAGCAGGATCTTCAGCTCATGCTCCAGCTCCTCCACACGTTTCTTGGCGTCTGAAAGCTCTTCCTTGAGCATGTCGCGCATTTCTTCGTCCTTCTCCTCGTCCAGCATGGAAAGGCTGTCCTGGATCGTTTCTTTATTTTTTTTGTATTCTCTGTAGGTGTCTACAATAGGCTGGAGTTCGCTCTGCTCCTTCATGAGCTTCTGAAAGCGCTCCTGATTGTCCGCCACTCCCGGTTCTCCCAGTTCATTCAAAATCTCCTCAAAACGGATGAGAAGATCTTCTAATTTATCAAACATGCTGTTCCTCCTGAATCTCCTGTGTCTTTTTCTGTCCCAGAACCACTCTGTCAAGGCCCGCCAGATCTTTTTTGATCTTTATATGACCAAAGCCTGCTTTTTTCATAAGCTCCGATACCGCCGCTCCCTGGCTGCAGCCGATCTCATATAAAAGCCATCCTCCGGGTTTCAGATGAGCAGCGGCTTCTTCTGTAATCCTGCGGTAAAAATACAGTCCGTCCTCTTTCCCGTCCAGAGCGGAAAAGGGATCGTAAAAGCGCACTTCATCCATCAGCTTATAGATCTCCGCCGTAGGGATATAGGGAGGATTCGAGATAAGCATATCATACTCCTGCATTTCTTTTCCACCGTTTTGTGTGAAATATTCTCCTGAAAAAAGATCACTTTTCACAAAAACTGCTCTTTCTCCCGTCTGAAGCCTTCCGGCATTCTCCTTCGCCACGGAAAGGGCGTCCTCGGAAATATCCACGCCCACTCCCCTGGCTTTCGGGCATTCTGCCAGGATACTTAAAAGCAGACAGCCGGAACCCGTACACATGTCCAGGATTTCCGGCTCTTCATTCCCCTCCAGAAGACGCAGAGCCTCCTCCGCCAGTGTTTCTGTATCCTGTCTGGGGATCAGGACTCTGTCGTCCACATAGAACTCGTGCCCCATAAACCAGGCGCTGTGGGTAAGATGCTGCAGAGGGATATGGGCCGCTCTCTTCCGGCACAGCTCTAAATATATTTTTTCTGTGTTCCCGTCTGTCTTTTCCTCTGGGTGGGCATAATAGTACGCCCTGTTTTTTCCTGATACATATTCCAGAAGAAGCCATGCGTCAAGCCCCGCTTCCTCTATTTCCGCCTCCCGCAAGACCGCCGTTCCCTCTTTCAGCAGTTCTTCAAGGGTTTTCATCGGCTTCTTCTCCCGGTTTCCAGTCAAACTCTTCTTTTAAATAGGCTCTCCAGTCAAAGACAGCTTCCACCGCTTTGATCGCCACTTCCGCCATATCCGCCGTAGGTTCTTTTGTCGTAAGCTTCTGCATGGCAAGGCCCGGCTTGCTTAAAGCGGAAGCCAATTTGCTGTCCGTACGCCCGGCCCACTGGATCATTTCAAAAGAGATCCCCGCCACTACAGGCACCATCAGAAGACGGCCCAGAAGGCGAAGCCAGAAGAAGGGCACAAGAACAAAGATAAAATGAAGGCAGATGCTGACCAGCATTACAAGAAACAGAAAGCTGGTTCCGCAGCGTTTATGCTGCCTGGAGCTTTTCATTACGTTTTCCACCGTAAGGGGGAGTCCGTGCTCCACACAGTTGATACATTTATGCTCCGCCCCATGGTACATAAAGGTTCTCTGAATATCCTTCATCCTGGAGATCAGAAACATATATCCCAGAAACAGCGCCATTTTCACAAAAGCTTCTACTACCGTTACCAGAAATTCCGAAGCTCCGGCTTTCCGGATCAGGCTGGCAAGGGCATATGGGAGAAGCATAAAAGCAGCCACAGAAACCACAATAGAAACCGCCACCGTCACATACAGAAGCCATTTGAACTGTCTGTCTTCTTTTTCTTTCTTTGCAGCCCTTTCTTCTTCAGACAGAGAGGCGTTCTTTCTGGCCTCCTCTTCGTCCTCCTCATCTCCCGCGATCTCCGCGGAATACATCAGGCACTTTGTTCCTATTACAAGACCGTCCACAAAGCTGACTACGCCCCGGATCAGAGGCCAGCGGAGAAATTTCGCTTTGCCAAAGGTGCATTTATAGTCTTCAATCTTTAATTCAATTTCACCGTCAGGCCGGCGGACACCTACGGAATATTTATCCTTGTGCCGCATCATAATACCTTCCATGACCGCCTGACCGCCGATATTTGATGATTTCATTCTCGTCTCCACTTGCTTATAAGCAAAGAAAGGTTGAGATTTCCCAACCTCAACCTGTTCTCTCATTCCTATATTGTGTCTGATTATTTGTTTAAGCCGTATTTCTTATTGAACTTATCAATACGTCCGCGAGCCTGAGCAGCTTTCTGCTGTCCTGTGTAGAACGGATGGCATTTGGAACAGATTTCCACATGGATGTCTTTCTTTACAGAACCGGTTACAAATGTGTTTCCACAGTTACAGGTCACGGTTGCCTGCTGATAGTTCGGATGGATTCCTTCACGCATGATTTTCACCTCTCTATAGTCTTCTATTTTCTATTCGTATATAACTAGACGAATCTACTATTTTGCAGCTTTCTGATTATAGCACATCAGCCCTTAAAATGCAAGCCGTTTATAAAAATTTCTGTTTTTTCGCCATCTGCACAAATTCCGCGTTTGTCCGGGTTCTGGAAAACATATTGAGGATCTGTTCCACAGCTTCGTCGGCTTTAAGGCTGTTCAGGGCTTTCCTCATATTATATACTGTTTCCTGCTCCTCACGGCTTAACAGAAGATCCTCCCGGCGGGTGCCGGATTTCTGGATATCAATGGCCGGGAACACTCTCTTCTCCTGAAGTCTGCGGTCAAGTACAAGCTCCATATTTCCTGTTCCCTTAAACTCTTCGTAGATTACATCGTCCATTTTGCTTCCTGTGTCCACAAGGGCGGTGGCAAGAATAGTAAGACTTCCTCCTTCGCGCATGTTGCGCGCCGCTCCGAAAAATCTCTTGGGCATGTGAAGGGCCGCGGGATCAAGACCGCCGGAAAGCGTTCTTCCGCTTGGAGGGACACAGAGATTGTAGGCTCTTGCCAGTCTCGTAATGGAATCCAGAAGAATAGTAACGTCCTTTTTATGTTCTACAAGACGGCGGGCTCTCTCGATCACCATCTCTGATACCCGTTTATGATGCTCCGGAAGCTCGTCAAAGGTAGAATAGATCACTTCCACATTCGGTCCCTGGATTGCTTCTTTGATATCTGTAACTTCCTCCGGACGCTCGTCGATCAGAAGAATGATCAGATGCATTTCCGGATTATTCTTTAAGATAGATTTTGCCACGTCCTTTAAAAGGGTGGTCTTTCCGGCCTTGGGCGGCGAAACGATCATTCCCCTCTGCCCCTTTCCGATAGGGCTGATCAGGTCTACGATCCTCATTGCCACAGTTCCCCCGGGGCGCTCCATCTTAAGGCGCTCATTGGGAAATATCGGCGTCATATCTTCAAAGTTGTACCGCCTCTGGCCTTCGCTGGGCGGAAAACCGTTAATGGAAGTCACATAGAGAAGAGCGCTGAATTTCTCTCCCTGGGTTTTGATCCGGATACTTCCCTGAAGGATATCTCCGGTTTTCAGATTAAATCTCCGTATCTGGGAAGGGGAGACATAGATATCATTTTCTCCCGGCAGGTAATTTTCACAGCGGATAAAGCCGTATCCGTCCGGAAGCACTTCCAGGATCCCGTTTGCCTTTTCTCCGCTGTCAAGCTGGGCAGTTTCCGCAGGCATCCTTCCATCGTCCGCCTGAACGGAATAAGTTCCCTGGCCGCTGTGGACCTTCCTGTTTTCCTGACTGGAAAAATTTCTTCTGTTCTCTTCCTGGATGCCGCGCATCCGCCTTGTATCCTCCCGTCCGGAAATCCTGCGGCTTTCTTCCGGATGGTTCCGTCTTCTCCCTTCATAGGAGGCTCTGTTTTCTTCCGCATGGAAAATTTCCGGTCTTGCCTTTGCAGTCTCATTCTTTTCCTGATCCGCTTCCTCCGGCTCAGTTTCCGCCGGAAAAACCTGAGCATCCCTCACTGCCGGCTCTTCCTCCGCGGATGCCGTTTTCTTCTCCTGCGCCTCTTTTTCGTCCTCCTGAAGCATACGTTCAATCAACTCCGGCTTTCTGAGGGCGGAAATTCCTTTCAGTCCTCTTGCTTTCGCCAGATCCTTCAATGTTGCCAGCGACAACGACTCGTATTTTTCTCTCATAAAAAACCTCGGTCTTTTCTATTTTATATAATCTTTTATATAATCTGTATCTGTTATCTACGGGATACTCTGTCTGAATCGACATGAACATCAGAATGCCAGCAAAAGTATATCTCCGCCGGCCGAACCGTCTTTCTCTTAAGGCCGTAAGCCCTGCATTTTAAAAGATCTGCACTTTTCCTTTTCAGGTTCTGCATGATTTCTTCTGAAAATCATCTTACCACATTTATCCCGGTCTGTCCATAGCGTTAGTTTACAAGAGGCGGTACGCTCCAAACCGTATCCCCGGGTCTCTGCTGTCTGCATCCGCCCGGGGATATGTAAAAATATTACTTTTTTATTTTTCCGTCCGGCTGTCTCTTCCGTTGAGATACTCCCTGAGAAACTCTGTCAGAGTTTCCATTTCCTTCTGTGTTCCTATAGTGATCCGCAGGAAGTCGGCCGTTCTTCCTTTCGGAAAATATCTCACATAGATATGTCTTTTCCGCAAAGCCTGGAATAATTCCTGTGCCGGGCAGTCATTATGGGAGGCAAAAATAAAGTTTGCTTTTGAATCCTCAAAGGAAAATCCCAGTGCTTTCAGTTCTTTTTTCGTCCATTCCCGCGTTTCTATGATCTTGCGGCAGGTTTCCTGAAAATACGCCTGATCCTTTACTGCGGCTGTCCCCGCGGCCAAAGCTGTCCTGTCCATAGTATAGGAGTTGAAAGAATACTTCGCGTCGTTCAGATATTTGATCAGCTTCTGATTTCCGCAGGCAAATCCAATCCTCATTCCTGCCAGTGAGCGGGATTTACTGAAGGTCTGGACTACCAGAAGATTTTCATACTTTTTCAGAAGAGGAAGAGCGGATCTGGCCCCAAAATCCACATATGCCTCATCCACGATCACAACCACATCCTGGTTGCGGGCGACGATCTCCTCGATCTCCTCAAGAGGAAGTTCCACTCCCGTGGGAGCGTTTGGATTTGGAAAGACAATGCCGCCGTTTTCCCGGAAATAATCTTCCTTTCTGATATGGAAATTCTCATCCAGCGCCGGGCGCTCATATGGAATATGGAAAAGCTCCGCCCATACGTCGTAAAAAGAATAAGTGATATCCGGAAACAGAATAGGTCTGCCGCTGTTGAAGAAGGTCAGAAAGCTCATGGCAAGAACATCGTCTGATCCTACTCCTACAAAAACCTGCTCTTTTTCCAGTCCGTAACATTCCGCTATGGCAGCAACAAGTTCGCCTGCCGTCGGATCAGGATAAAGGCGCATGGCGTCAATATCCAGATTTTTCAGCGCCTCTCTTACGCCGGGTGCCGGGGGATACGGATTTTCATTTGTATTCAGTTTGATCATGTCCGGCTGGTCAGGCTGCTCCCCTGGTGTGTAGGGAGTGACTCTGCGGACATTTGCTTCCCAGTTTTTCATATTTTTCCTGTGTAACGCCTTTTGCGCATACTTCTCCTTTCTGCCGCAGTATATGCTCTCCGCTTACAAAGCGCTTTCATAACTGCATTTTTATATATTTGCTATTTTACTGATCCAAGCCGGATTTGTCAAAGATTTCTATGGACAGTCCTGTTTTACCATCTTCCGCACTCCCCAAAAACAAATCCCCGCCGCCGCGGAAATTTTCCGCAGCAGTGAGGATTTTCTGTTTCTTTTTTTATAAACTTGCAACTCCTGTTTTTCTGGCAGCCTCGGCAACGGCTTTTGCCACCGCCGGTCCTACTCGCTTATCAAATGCTTTCGGTATGATATAATCCGCCGAAAGCTCTTCATCTGTGATCAGTCCTGCAAGAGCTTCTGACGCGGCGATCTTCATCTCATCGTTAATGTCCTTTGCTCTTACGTCAAAAGCGCCGCGGAATACTCCCGGAAAGGCCAGTACATTGTTGATCTGATTCGGGAAATCGCTTCTTCCTGTAGCGATCACCTTTGCGCCGCCTGCTTTGGCGTCCTCCGGAAAGATCTCCGGAGTAGGATTCGCGCAGGCAAAGATCACAGCGTCTTTCGCCATGGTTTTTACCATCTCTGTAGTTACTGCGCCCGGAGCGGAAACGCCGATGAATACGTCTGCGCCTACCAGCATATCTGCAAGGGAACCCGCCTTTTTCTCACGGTTCGTCACCTTGCTCATCTCTTCCTTTACAGGGTTCATTCCCTCCTGACGGCCTTCATAGATGGCGCCTTTTCTGTCACACAGCGTGATATTCCGGCATCCCGCCTTCAGAAGCAGCCGCGCGATGGAGATTGCGGCTGCGCCGGCTCCGTTCATAACAATGCGGACATCCTCTTTTTTCTTTCCTACAACACGGAGAGCGTTTGTAAGTCCTGCAAGAGTAATGATCGCGGTTCCATGCTGATCGTCGTGGAAGATCGGGATATCACATTTTTCCTTCAGTTTTTTCTCAATCTCAAAGCATCTGGGAGCGGAAATATCCTCCAGGTTCACTCCGCCGAAGGAGCCGGAGATCATATAAATAGTGTTGACGATCTCGTCTACATCATGACTCTTGATACAGAGCGGAAAAGCGTCCACATCTCCAAATGCTTTAAAGAGAACGCATTTTCCTTCCATAACCGGCATGCCTGCCTCCGGTCCGATATCGCCCAGGCCAAGAACGGCTGAACCGTCCGTTACTACCAGGCACATGTTCCATCTTCTGGTGAGTTCGTAGGATTTGTTTACGTCCTTCTGGATCTCCAGACAGGGCTGGGCGACTCCGGGAGTATACGCAAGAGACAGATCGTCCTTTGTTTCCACCGGAACTCTTGTCACCACCTCGATTTTTCCTTTCCATTCACCATGCAGTCTTAATGATTCTTTTGCATAATCCATTTGTATATCCTCCTTGGGATTTTTTAATAGTTTCCCGTAAAGAACTTACTGTCCTTGGGAAGTTCATATCCTTCAAAATATTTATGGAAATCAAGCTTCAGATATCCGCACAGATTGGCCAGCTCCACCATTGTGTTGTCATTTACCGGAATACCTTTCTCTCTTCTTTCTCTTTCCGCAAAGACTTCCTTCTCGCCATGAGTATAAATACGTTCTTTGCCGTCCGCCTTCGGGCTCTCCCGCAATGCTTCAAGATACTCGGAAAAATGCTTTTTAATCGCTTCCGGATCGCCGAAAACAGCCGGGTTCACAGCCATGAAGCCGTGGCATATCCCTGTCTTGTCCGGGAATGTACAGCATTTATCAGAAGTGACGCCCATAGACAGAATAGAACTGAACAGTTCGCATACCATACCGTATCCATATCCCTTGTGGCTGCCGCTGACTTCCTCGCTGCCTCCGAGCGGCATGATCCCGCCGCCTTTCTTGGCCACAATATTCGCCAGAACATCAGGAGCGTCTGTAGTGGGATGTCCGTTTTTGTCCAGAGCCCATCCATCAGGAAGAGGTTTTCCCATTTTGTTGTACATTTCCAGTTTTCCCCTCGTCACTACTGTAGTGGAGCAGTCAAAGAAAAACGGATAAGGTTCTGCAGGCATAGCCACAGCAATAGGGTTGGAACCAAGCATTGCTTTTTTCCCGAATGTGGGCACCATGATTGCCTCTGAATTGGTGCATGCCATTCCAAGAAGTCCCTCATCGCAGGCCATTTTTGCATAATACCCGGCAATCCCGAAATGATTTGACTCACGGACGCTGACAATGCCTACCCCTGTCTTTTTTGCTTTTTCAATAGCTTTTTTCATGGCAAAGACACTGATAAGCTGTCCCATTCCATTATGTCCGTCAATCACCGCTGAAACCGGGGTCTCAAATACGATTTCCGGTTTTGCTTCCGGATGAATCGTTCCTTTCTCAATTCCCTTGTGATAACGGACCATCCTCTGCATACCGTGGCTTTCAATGCCATAAAGATCTGCCGTCAGAAGAACATCCTTGATCTCGCGGCTTTCCTCTTCACTGAATCCAAACGCTCTGAACACATCTCCGCAGAAACGGTCCAGGGTCTCATATGACCATGTTACGTATCCCATAATCTTGCCCTTCTTTCCGGTCGACCAGTTATATGTTTGGTGCAACCAATTTTATAAACTGATTGTACCACTGGTCTGGCCAAAGTACAAGGGCCTATGTTCATTTTCTTTCTCTATTTTCACTTCTTCTGTGTCATTTTTTCTATACTCTGTCCGCCGTCTGTATTTTCTTCCAGCATCTGTTCCATATATTCTTCTACTGTATCCATATGCTCTGACATACATTTCTCCGCCGCCTCGGTATCTCCGTTGATAATGGCCTCTACCAGACGGTGATGCTGTTCGTCCACCACAGATGCAGTCTGATTTTTTTTCATAATATAATCCCTGGTTCCGGAAATTATATTTTCTGTAAGCTGGTCGGCTGCGGCAAGTACGCTGTAGATCATAGGATTATCCGCGATCTTTCCGATCTTTGCGTGAAGTTCTTTGTCAAGGCTTCCTCTGTCCTTCTCATCCTCCGCCGCGTTCAGTCTGGCCAGGATCATCCACAGCTCCGCCGCATCAAGAGGCGTACACTTCTTTGCCGCCAGAATCGCATTCTGCCTTTCCAAAGCAGCGCGAAGCTGCTGGTTCTGGCGCACATAGCCGTTATTCAGCCGGAAAAGGATCGTCAGAGGTCCGATCAGCCAGGTATCCAGATCGCTGGTAACATAATTGCCTCCTCCGGGAACCGCTTCAATGATCCCCAGAAGTTCCAGCGCCCGAAGGGCTTCTCTGACTGCCGAGCGGGATACCTTCATGGTTTCCGCCATTGTCCTCTCCGCCGGAAGCGCGTCTCCCGCCTTCAGATTTCCCTTCTGTATATTATCAATGATCTGTTCAAGTATTCCGTTGAATGCTCTTTCTTCCCCAATTTCTTTAAACATATCTCTCCCCCGCAGCCCGGGCTGTCCCGGTCTGCTTCCTCTCGTAATTTTCTGCTGAAACCACCTCGCAGTATTCCAAAAATAAAGATCTTCAGATACTGGAGATGTCTTTAACATCATACTATATTTGTGATATGGATGCAAGTAAACTGCAATGCTCTGTGTCTCTGTTTTTTTACTTTTCCAAGCAAAAGACAGTCCCATACAAGGAGGCAATACAGTTGATGAAGGACAGATTTCTGCTGTACCGGAGAGACGCCCTGAAAATCTCCCCGGTTTTACTTTTATTCGTATGCTGCTGCCGCTTCCTACGGCTCTTTCTCCTGATTTGACGATTTTATCCGTTGAAAGCAGAAAACGGACTCTAAGGAGTCCGTAATCTGTGGTATAAGTAATTTATGATCTGATAATTTTGCAGTGTTTTCAAAAACAGTTCCAAGGCCCTCTTTCAACCTTTATCATATCCATTTCTTCTCTGTGATCACCGCGTCATATCCGTGTATTTTAATATGGTCGCCTACACGGAGTTTTCCTTTCTTCGCCAGTATGTAGCCGTTATTCACTTCTTTCACATAGGAATAGACCATCTTTGACACGCGGCCCACCTCTTCTTCCTCGCTGTCAATATACACAGCCTCTCCCGGACCTCCGTACTGCTTTGACCGGATATAAATATCCGCCTCCGGGACCTCGAAACCGACCATTTCTTTCTCCGGCCCGTTTTCCTTTACTTTCAGAAGGGCTTCTTTTCCGATAAAATCCTTTTCCCAGTCAATATTTCCGTCCAGCCCCACTTCAATCGGATTTGTATGAGCCAGATCCCGCATGTAATAAAATCCGCTTTCTGTGGGAAGGGTCCAGGCCATTACCTGGAACTCCGTCACCTGTCTGCCGTCGAATTCCGGAGCGGTATCTTTGAGGATCTTTTCCAGAGCGTCCGTATCCTCTCTTCGACAGTAAATTTCATAGCCGAATTTCTCCCCGGTAAAACCACCCCGGTTGATCAGTACCTCCATATCGCCGATTTTATTCGGCTCATGACTGAAAAATTTCAGTCCGTCCACTGGATTTTCCACAATGGAATTGACCATTTCCTTTGATCTTGGCCCCTGTACCGCAAACATATCCCACTCATCGGTAATATCATTCCAGTCCACGTCATATCCTTCGGAGTGATAATAGATCCAGTCGTCCGTATAAGTCAGAAACAGTGTAGAGATCCAGAACCTGTCCTCTGCCATCCGCATAATCACCACGTCGTCAATGATCTCCCCGTTCTCATCCAGCATAGTAGTGTAACGGTCCCGTCCCACCTTGATATTTCCGATATCATTAGGATACAGATATTCCAGGAGTTTCACCACATCCGGCCCGCTGATCTCGATCAGTTGATGGGTCCAGTAGTACCATCCCACTGTCTGGCGGACAGCCATATGTTCCGATCTTTTCATTTCATCATATTTAAATATGTTTTTATACATCCGCTTGCCCTCCCGTCAACAGAATTTATCGATTTTCTTTGCGATCTTTATCCGAAGTTTGCCTGCGGGAGAATCTTCTTCCCACAGAGACCACTGTGCGTTGACCAGGGTCTTCACCATACCATACCAGAAGTCCACATGTACCTGGGGCAGTTCTTTACATCCTGTAATCTCCAGACCGGAACGGTCGATCACATAAATACATTCTTTTTCATTAAAGGCTTCCACCTCGTAATTACACAGGATGGACTGAAGCTGCATTTCCACAAGGCCTCCCATCACCCGGCCGTCTTCTCCAATCTCAGGAGGAACTCCCAGCCAGTCTCTGGCCGCCTTAATGGCATAACGCTCTCCAAACATTGCCTTGCCCGCCGCTTCGCAGACACAGTGCAGGATATGATCCGCCATCTCACGTGTGACAATTCCTCTCCTCACTGCCTCATTGATCGCCGGCAGCACATACAGAGAAGCGGAAGTAGACAGCGTCACCATATTCGCACTGGAAGAATCCTGTTCCAGATGAGTGCCGTTTGTAAAAGTATAATTACACTCTTCCCTGAATACCATAGATTCTTTTACACAATCCTCTTCTTCTGTATATTTGATCTGATCTGCCGTGGCAACCGGTCCGAAGCTCTCCCACAGCTCGTGCTCCGGCATCGGATATTTGTCACGGTTTTCCGCGACGATCCGGCAGTGCCTGTCGCCGCAGCCTTTTGCCTCTACCATACAGTATTCCATTGTCGGGCCCGGACGGCGCCGTTCCGCCGAACCGATAGCGGACCCCTGAAGTGACATGGTAGTGGCGCGGCAAAGTTCTGAACCTACGATATCCCAGTCACAGACATCCAGTTCTTTTTCCGCGCGATATGTACCAAAGTCCTGACACCTCCCGCACATCAGAAGAGCATCGTCTCCCTGATCTCCGATGAGAGCGCCTACAAACTGGCCGCACATAAAAGGATGCATATTGTTCATGTCGTCCCCGTTCTCTCCGTACATCCGGTTTGTGGCAACCAGGCGGGCAAGCGCGTCTTCACACATCAACTGCGCCCGCTCCCGGTAATCCGGGATCATGATCCGGTATGCCTGCATACAGGCGGCGCCGATCACCTGCTCAAAACGGTTGGAATAGTGCATGGCGTCGCGATAGCAGTACATTTTTTCCCAGGGCGATTTGATCGCGTAATATTCTTTCAGCCCAGATCCTTTTCCGCTGTTCTGCGGCAGTCTTTCATCTATTTTTTTACTCATTTTCCCTTCATTCCTTTCGCTTTATCTGCCCGAAACATCATCCTGTTCCGGCTGCGCCTGTTCCCGTTACTCTTCCGGAGGATAAGCTTCGATCGCCACCTGGTGATGTACAATATTGTGGGACGCGCCTGCGTCGGCCACCACCACTTCTCCCGTGATTCCATCTGAAACCGCCGTGGACAGCATATACGCCACAATGGCTACGGAATCTACCGTCTGCGTGCTGTCGATGGACCATACCATCAGTTCGTCATAAAACTCATCTGACTGCTCTTCTGTCAGATTCTTCGCCGTCAGATTGCTGGACGCTCCCGGAGTAGCCATTCCGCCCGGAGCCACGGCGTTCACCATAATGTTATAGCGTTTCAGTTCCTTCGCCGCTTCTACGATCAGAGCGTTGACCGCTCCTTTTGAGGCCGCGTAATGAGGATAGCCTCCGAATACCGGATAGGGCATCCAAGGACAGTTAGAGGAAACCGCCGTGATCTTTCCGGCGATTTTATGATCGATCATATACCTGGAAACATGTTTGATACAAAGAAAAAGTCCGGTGACGTTCACTTCCATGATATGGTTAAAGTCCTCTTTCGCCATATGGTAAATATGGGCGTAATTCCAGATCCCCACAGAATTTACCAGGATATCCACCGACCCGAACGCCTTGTCCGTAAAATCCACAAGACGGATCACATCCTCTTCCCGGGAAACATCTGTTTTACAGTACTTCACCCGGTCTTCTCCGTATCCTTCCATCCGAAACAGAGAGACGGCGGTTTCTCCTTTCTTTTCAGAACCGGAAGCGACTACCACATTGGCCCCTCCCTGAAGAAGCCGGAGAGTGATATTAAATCCCAGTCCGGACGTTCCCCCAGTGACGATCGCTGTCTTTCCCTCCACAAAAAGCATTTCATGAAGAGGACGCGCCTGTTTGATATATCCTGCCATCATCTGGCGCATGGCCTCGTTTGCGTCATAACCCATAATAAAGACCCCTTTCTGTCAATTCAGATTATTTTTCATTTTCAAAGCAGTGTTCAGAGGGGATCTGATGTCTTTATTATAAAAAAAGTATTTTTTCTGATAAATAAGCAGAACAAAGGTTTTTCAAAAATTTTTCCCTACAAAATAACGGCCGGTATTATCCATTGAAATCATATAAAATCAGAATTATAATAAAAGCAGCCATTAAATTACCGGCTTTGAAACGCTTGCTGAAAGGAGACGGTTCCTTTATGAAATTAAACGCAGATATCATTTATACAAAAATGAAAGAAAATTATCCTGTAAAAATTTACGGCGAAAGAGAAACCGCCCTGTCTCTGAAACGTCCGGAATTTCACATGGATGACGATACCCATTTTCTGGCAGGACATCTGTATCTTGCCACAGCGGAACATCTTCCATCCAGGCCCCATCTTGAAAAAGGAGCCGTTCTGGTCTGCATCGGAGAGCCTGTCCGAATGAAATATTATACCGACAGGATCACTATGATCATCGTCCAGGGGAGAAGAGACTTTTTCTCTGTCTACCAGAGCGTGCAGAAAATTTTTGATCACTATGACCAATGGAACGACGCCCTTTTTGAAATCTTCCAGCAGGACGCGGACATCCAGAAAATCGCCGAACTGAGCGCAGTGTACCTGGAACATTCTGTCTGTGTTCTGGACTCCAGTTTCCATATCCTGGCCGCCGGATACGGAAATGGTTCCAGCCGCAGCAGAAAGCTGGGAAAAACCGGAGATTCTCTATCTCAGACCGACCTGGAAGAGTTCCTGACTTATGGGGAAATGTCTACAGATATCCGGGAACCAATGCTGCTTGACATTGGAGGAGACTTTGCACTGGCTGTAAATCTTTTTGACAGGGCGGGACAGTACGCCGGCTGTTTTTTCATGTCCGGGGACGGACGGCCTTTTCACAGCGGCGATACGGCTCTTGCCGCTTATCTGGGTTCCCTTCTGGAAAAATCCCTGGAGCGTAATCCTGCTCTTCTGTCTAACGAACGGAACACAATCCGCCAGATTCTAAGAGAAATCATTGAGGAACGTCCGATACGTCCTGTCCATAAATCTGTGCTCCAGGCCGTCCAGATGAAAACCCGCTATGTCTGCATAAGTGCTCACATCATTACAAGATATTCACAGATTCCGGCCAGCTATATCTGCAATCTCTTTGAGAAAAATTTCCCAGGCAGCGCGGCTTTTCCTCATAACCAGTCTGTGGCCGCGTTCATTGATCTGAAGCCGCTCTATGACAGAGACAGAAAATATCAGGAGCAGTTAAATCTGCGGCTGGATCCTATGCTGAAGGCTCTTAAGCTATACGCCGGGATCAGCAACGATTTTTCCAATCTCTATGACGCCCGGATGCATTACCTTCAGGCAGAGATCGCTCTGGAAAACGGCCAGCTTACTATGAGCTCCTCTTCCCGTTTTTACTTCTCCAGCTTTGTTCTGATGGAAATGATCACGAATTCTACCGGAGGCATGCCTGTGGAAATGTTTTATTCCAACGGACTGAAAAATCTGTTTCGCCACGACAAGCATTCTCAGGTAAGCTATTTTGAAACTTTAAAGGTATTTCTGGAAGAAAATATGAACTATACCAGCACGGCGGAAGTCCTGTATATCCACCGGAGCACACTGGTAGACAGAATCAACAGAATCGAGCGGGAACTGGGAATCGATCTGAAGGATTATAACGAAAGACTTCATCTGCAGATTATCATGAAAGCCCTGGAATTACGAGAAATCCTGAAAGGTTCGGAAAAATAGACAAAAAAGGCCGCGGCAGGCGCAAGAGGGGCAGTAAAATATCTGCGGATGCCGCGGCTGTTTTTCTCTTTATCTGGAACACTTTTTCAGATCTTCGTCTATCTGATCCGCGAACTTTGCCACTTCCGCGGATTCCGGATAGGACAGAAGTTTTCTGTATGTCATTGCTCCTACGAGTTTCATAGAAGGATTGCTTGTGGAACCGGGCGCGTATTTTTCCATAACCGCTTTCCCCTCCGGCGATCTTAAAATGTCCTTTATTTTACTGTCCAGTGATAATGCCATAATCATAACCTCCCAAATAAAATTTTACGTTTCTGAAGTCTGCGCTTTCTTTCCCCTCCGAAAACTGACTCATGCAAAATATCTTTGCTGTGATTCTATTTTATGTCAGCCGTCCTTTCTTTTTAAGCCGGAAAATATAGGCTTTTTTCCCGCAAAAAAACGACAAACTGCCGGATAGCGACAGGTTCTCTGGACCTCGGCGCCATCCGGCAGAAATACTTCTCCAAAAATTTTCAGTTTTCCTGGCTTATCAGCTTTGTATGGGCCATATCAAGCTCTTCTACTACTGATCCCAGCAGATCCAGATTCTCATACGCATCGCTTAAAATCGTCAGAATATAAGGATGAGAACCCTTCATCACAATCCCCGCGTCATTCTGCACCGTATAATAGGAGTCCTCTCCCTCAAAGGACCATCCGGCTTTTGAATATACGGTATACTTCGTTCCAAGAGTCTCATAAATAGCCGACTCTTCCGTTCCACTGTACAGATCGCGGATCATTTCCGCAGTACTGTTTCCAGCAGTGAAATAGTCGTAAATATTCATCCACAGCCTGGTAAAATTTCTGCAGGTAACCGGACCGAAAGAGCCTTCCGACAGAGATACGTCCTCGCCTGCCGTTTCCGCTGCCCAGTCGTTAAACTCTGTTTTCCCGAAATTATTGATCAAGGTAAAATAGTCTTCATTACTGGACCAGACAATGGCGTTTTCAATTTCTGTATAAAACTCTTCCGCTGTTTCCGGATATGTCTGCACCATCCATGCCACATACGGAGCCTTGATGGCGCTGGCGCTGTAATATTTCACGTCAGGATGATAGCTGATGCCGCCGCCTGTTTCCAGATCATACAGCAGAAAAGCTATAGAATAACCTTCCGCCGACGCCATAGAAATTTGCTGCTCCAGACCGGCCTGAATTACTTCCCAGTCGTCTTTTTTTACTGCTCCATCCCAGGTAACGGAAAGCTCATAATTGTTTTTATCAAGAATATTTACAAAGGGCTCTTCCACCAGCTCTTCCGGCGCTTCTGTAACTTCAGCTGCCTCCGATTCTGCAACAGGTTCCGCGCTTGTTTCGCCGGTTTCTTTTTTTTGAACAAAAGACAGGGCAACCAGGATCACGGCGATCGCCGCCACAGCGACAGCCGGAAAAATCTGCCTCAGAATCTCATTTCTGCGTTTCGACTTCCAGTTGGTTTTATTGCTGTAGCGGTGAACCTTGTTTTCCGAGTCCTTTATAATCATCCGTCCGTTCTCCCCTGATCTCTTTTGTAACACAATAGCGTCAGTAATACTCCCTTAAAAAGAGTAGCACTCTCTTTTATGAATTACAAGAAAGCAGGGCGAAAGTTCGTTCTTTTTTCACATTTAAGGTATGCTCTCTTTCACGCATAGCACCCCATACCCAATCTCCGGGTTGGGATATGTCTCAAACCCTCTCAACGGCTGGGCGCCGCGCCTCAGATATGCTTTTACCTTTTCTCCCCAGAGAAACGGATCATTTTCCCGGACGATCCCCCACTCCATCAGAAGCGCCGCCGCCCCGGTGACAAAGGGCGCGGCGAAAGAAGTTCCGGTAAAACTTCCGTATCCTCCGCCGGGTACAGGAGCCGTAATATCCACTCCCGGCGCCGCCAGATCCGGTTTGGGATAGGACAGCCCTGCTCCGCCCTGGCCGGAAAAATCCGCAAAGGTATTCAGGCGGGAATCGTAAGCGCCTGCTGTGATCACTTTTGCAGCGGTAGAGGGAATTGTCAGCGTCTCTTCTGATTTCGGAACATAAAATCCTGTTCCCGGATTCAGCACTCCGCCTCCCGGCATCCACAGGTAAAATCCGCCTTCTCTGATCCTTCTTCCCCGAAGACGGATTTTCCATATCCCGCTTCCGATATAAGTTTCCCGTGGGATAAAATCAAAATAGATTTCCTGAGTCACCTGGAACGGCCCCGGTTTTCCGTAATAAACCAGGATTTCCGTATTTCCCAGTATATATCTCTGAGCGCCGAGCTGTTCGGGCAGAGGTCCCGCCGTCTGCCCCCACGGGGCTTCCAGATAGATTTCCATCTCGTCTGTATACCCCTTCCACAACTGCACATTTAATACTGATTCATAGGCGCTGACACTGAATTCTATCTCCGCAGTCTCTCCCTGGCCCAGACGCCCCTGGGTATGAAGGCTGTCGCTTCCGTTATTTCCCGTACCTGTACAGATTACCGTACGTCCCACATCCGACACATTACTGAGATAAGTTTCCAGAAGCGAGTCTCCCCTGTGTGTTCATTATAACTAAGGGAAACTTATTTCCAATTCACATCATACTTGGCGCCACTGAAAAAAGCACTCACATTTCTGCAAGCGCTTTTCTAAGCCTATTATTATGTCAATATATCAAAACTCTCTTATCTCTTTTGCCAAAGAGAACGGAATAATATCCCCCGGTTTTGTCTCAATATATGCCTTCTCCTTATGCATATATTCAATAATATCTTTTGCTTTATAATCTTTAAATTTCTTAATCACCTTATCTATAATTTTCTTTTCATCGGCGCTTAAGATGGAATAATCCATTCCTTTTGTCGGATAAACATGCAGCATTGCTTCATAATTGTAACTCTCTTCCTCATGAACATTGAGTTTTTCCAGGTTCATAAGGCTATAATGCCCAACAGGAAGCGCTCCCATAGTATTATGCCTATAAACCATTCCTGTCATAGCACATCCGTTGAGCTTATAAGAAAAAGCATCTACATACCAGAGCATTTTCATAAGTTTTACCTTAAACAGATTCGAAACATTTTCAGCAATATACGATATTACAGCCTCAGTTTTATCAATGTTGAGTATCGTAAAACCATTGGCTTCGGATGGTTCTTCAAAGTCCGCGTATTCCCCCTCAAATGTCTGCCGTGTCAAATACTCTTTTCCATAAGAATCCAATTTCTCAATAATTTTTGCTTTTATTTCTGCTCTTTTCTGAGCAGAAAATTTCACAGCATTCTTCTTCAGGAATTCCAGTGCTATTAATGGATTGTCCTTAATAAGACGAAGCATTGTATCATATGCTTCATCCTGGATGGCTTTACTCTCATATCTTGATATGGTAGCCTCACCCCACCCTAGTAATCTTGCAAGATCGACCTGTGACAGACCATAATTTTCTCTTATTGCAACGATCTCGTCAGAGGTAAGCAGGCCATGATTAACACGGTAGGCATTACGTGCATTCAGAAGATTTGCATTTGTCATGGAGCCGGTTTCAAATTCGTTTTCATCCGTATCCGCATTTGCACAAAAATAAAACCTCTCCTCGTAGGTTACCTCCTCACCCTTCAGTATAATTGTTGCAAAGCGTTTTCTTTCTTCTACTTCATGTGTCTTGTCACACAGCGGACAATCCATATGAACTTTTCTAATCAAAGTACTCGTCTCCATTGTCCTTCCTCCTTTTCTTCTCCAATTATGCATATGGGAATTTCATCTTGTCCTTCGCATAATGGAACGACACGCATAAAACGTGTCTTTTCTGGTCTCCTTTAATCTTCAGCTTTATATATATAAGTTTTCTGTTTATATTCTTTCCAAATACAAAAAGCAGTGGTGGATCTAAATCATCCTTATCAATCTTAGTTTCCGAATATTCTTCGACAGTCAGTTCCTTTAATCTGTCAACAACATCCTCTATATCATAGTCTAAATCTAATAACGTATATGGTGTCGAATGCTCCATGTCATCCTTCTTATTCTTTCGTATTAAAATAAAGTCAGTATCTATATTAAAGTCACCTTTTTCCAAAAACATTTTCAGTTCTTTCAAAAAAGCAGCGACTTCTCCTTTTTTCGATTGTGTACTAAGAAAGATGATAATCACCTCCAGCAAATCCATTACTATCAATTGATAGTATATGTCCCAATTAATCATTTGTCAAGAAAAGGCCAAAATTATTCTGTTTTATCTTGTTTTCCATAAGGAGATTGGTATTTAAATACTATATCAATGCTCTTGTCCCCATTCACAATAATTTTATCGATCAGCTCCGTCACGATTTCTCTTGTCACTTCTACCAGTGTTCCATACTTGACAAACTTTTCAATCCAGTTTTCATAGCTTTCCTCTGCCTCTTCAAAGTTATCTTTCTCCTTCTCTGCCTGTGCAATTTCCTCCCGGATATCCTGATCCTGTTTCTCGTATTCTGCTTTATAAGAGAGATATTCTTCTTTATCCAGAATGCCATCCACATAATTTTCGTAGGTTTTCTTCTTATATTTCTGAACACCTGCCAGTTCTTTCTGCAGGCGCTCTATCCGCTGATCTGCTTCTTCGCACCGTCGTTTTATTTCCTTCCTGCGGTCAGCCGCTTTCAGCAGTTCATCCTTATCGCTTTCTTTCAGAGCCAGCTTTGCCTGTCTCTGAATTTCATTTATTACAATAGAATCCAGAACCTCTCTTTTAATAAAGTGGGAATAGCACATATTATTTCCTTTTCTATGATAGGAGCCGCACTCATAACCGTCTCTGCAGGTAACTCTCTGGAGATTATAACCACAGTCTCCGCAGACAAGAAAGCCTGCATAGGGATTGACTTTCCTCACCTCGCTGAGAAAGCCCGGTGTCCGTGACCTTTTCTTCATGATTTCCTTTGCCTGCTCAAAAGTATCCCGGCTGATGATCGGCTCATGCATACCCTCTACAATATACTGTTGTTCCTCTGGAATATAATGATATTTTTCCATTTTGTATGAGATCTTTTCAGATTTATGCTGTACCATGGCACCTGTATAGACCCGATTTTTCAGAATCACATTGATAGTTGGATATGCCCATCCTTTTGCACCTGCCTTTTCCTGTGCGTTGGAATATTTGAGCCCCTGCACTTTTCTTTTGTATTCGGATGGCGTCATTATTCCTTCTTCATTCAGTTTTTTGGCAATACCGTCTCTGGAATATCCCTCAAGATACATATAAAAAATTTTCCGCACTACCTTTGCGGCTTCTTCATCTACAAGGAAATGATGCTTATCCGCCGGATCTTTAATATACCCGTAAGGTGCAAAACCAGACATAAACTGTCCTCGCTTTTTCTGTGCGGAAAGTGCGCCTCTGATCTTCTTGGAAATATCACGGCTGTACATATCATTAAATAGCGTCTTAAACTGTGCCAGCTCTTCATTGCTGTGTACGACCGAATCCACACCGTCCAGAATCGCAATATACCGGATTCCGAGAGATGGAAAAACACGTTCTATATAATTACTGGTTTCGATATGCTCACGCCCCAAACGGGAAATATCTTTTGTGATCACTCCCTGAATTTTCCCTTTATAGATATCCTCCATCATCCGCTGAAATTCCGGTCTGTTTGCAAAATAGAGACCGGAGTATCCATCATCAATATAAATGTCTGCGATCTCCAGATCCTCCGATTTGCTGACATACTCCCGAATCAGTTTCATCTGGTTTTCAATACTTTCACTGATCTTATTTTCCCCATCGTCCTTTGACAGACGACAATATGCCGCCATCTGATACATCATACCACCTCGTCTTTCTGTGTTACACTGGATGCGGAGCCAATCCCGGAAGTAAATTTGAAATAAATATCAATCTGCTGATCAGGATACACGTAGATCCGGTCAATCAATTCAACAAGCACCTCTCTTGTCAGTTGTGCTGCTGTAATCTTTCCCCGGCTGAAATGATTCAGCCATTTTACAGTATCCTGCATGACAGTCATTTCAGTTCCTTCCACATTTTTCAGTTCATCCAGTTCTTTTTCAAATTGTTCATTCTCCGTATCATACATCTTTTTCAATTCCAGATATTCCTCTTTGGAAAGGATATCATCCATAAACTGCTCATAAGCCCTTTTCCGATATTCTGTGTTTTTCTCAATTTTTGCTTTTAAACGGGCTATCCTGTCGTCCAGCTTCGGTTTTTGGTCTCTGATCTGCACCTTTAGATTTTCAAGCTCACTTTTTATCTGTTTTATTTGCTGATTAATCGAAAAGGCAACCAGTTCATCCAGCTTTTCAAAGGTGATGTGGTTCAATTCGCAGTAATTTCGCCCCATCTTCTGATGAAATCCACACTCATATCCGTCATATCCTTTACGTGAAGCAAGATACCGTTTACGCATAGCTGTTTTACATTTTCCGCAGAAAAGCAGTCCTACATATTTATGCGGCTCCTTATTTTTATCAAAATAAGAGACTCTATGATCTTTTCTTATCTGCTGTGCCTGAGCGAACTCTTCTTTAGAAATGATCGCTTCATGAGCAGCCGGTATCAGTTCCAGTTCTTCAAGAGGAATCGCCTTCCGGTAATCCAATTTATAAGACGGCTTATCAAATTTTCTTATCACAACTGCCCCGGTATATACCGGATTCTTCAGAATTCCCCGAACTGTAGCAGGCGTCCATAAGCCTTTTCCCACATTCCAGGGATACCCGTTTTTCAAAACCTCCTTTTTATATTTTGCCGGAGCCGGGATCTGTTCCTCATTCAAGATCCGGCTGATCATCGTCCCACCGTAACCGCTTAAATACATTCTGTAGATTCTGCTCACGATCTCTGCCGCATAAGCATCCACCTCCAGATGATTATGGACTGTTTTGCTTTTCACATAGCCAAACGGCGGTTCTTTCGGAGTGTATTCTCCCATGGTTCTTTTTGCCTGAATTGTAGTCCTGATTTTTTTGGATGTGTCTCTAAGATACATATCATTGAGCAATGTCTTAATTTCCAGCAGTTCATCATAAGTGCCGACTTCTGAATCATAATGATCCAGAAGAGACACAACTCGAATCTTTCTCTCCGGGAAATATTTTCCCAGATAATAATTCGTATCGATGTGTTCTCTCCCGAGACGCGATACGTCTTTCAAAATAACCATATTAATGATACCAAGCTCAATATCGGTCAGCATTCTCCGGAATTCCACTCTGTCAAAATTACTGCCGGATGCCCCGTCATCTGCATAGACTTTTACTTCCTCAATATCATTATGACTTGCAATAAAGTCTCTTGCCATTTGAATCTGAGAATGAATACTGTTGCTGTATTCTCCCTCTTTTGTCCGCTCTTCTATGGAAATACGGCAATAGATTCCCGCCTGATACATTATATCCCTCTTTTCTTTAGCCTTGTATAGTCATTGTCTTTAATTGTCTTAATCTTACAATAGAAACTAAAGAAAATCAACCTTCAATTCTTCGTTCTGCCAGATTGCGGATACACTGCGTCAGGGTTTTATTTCCATTAAAGTGCACACGGATCAGATATCCTTCATGTTCATAACTTACATCTTCCTGCTGAAATTCTGGAGAACCAAAACAGTTGTTAACCGCACTTTGATTTTCCATCGATACGGCTGTCTGCTCTGCAGGTACAAGTAAGGTATTCATGCTATATGCCTCCTTCAGCATACAGTCCTCTATACATCCTATGCCGGCAGGGTTGTACAAAAGTTCCGTATGCATTGAATTCAGCTTTCGAAAGCCTGACTTGATTGTAACTTTTTAAAGCATAGAACTCATTGAACAGAAATTGAGGGCAGATTGACTGTTATCTGATTCTTTTTTATCCACAAATCGAAACGCCATTGAATAGAACGTATGTTTGTGTTATGATAAAGGAAATTTAGTACCAGTCAGTAGCAGAAATAATACGAAAAGGTGGGGTAGCGATTGGATCGATGCGACTTTTGTTCTATAATGACATGTTTGAAAAATCATATCAGCGAAAGTAATCAGATGAGCCAGCCGGAATTTTTATATGAAATATTTGCAGATTTTATGGATAGTCAGGAAATTGGAGATTTCTCACTGGACAACGGACTGGTGTGCCGCTGGATGACAGGACAGGCAAAGATCAGTCCCAAAATATCCTCTTACTATGCAAAACCGAGCAAACAGGAACTGCTTGCAGCGACAATGGATCAGAACCTTATGCCGCTGATGGCTGACAGTCGTCAAGCCATTCAGGATGTTTATACTCTGTTTATACAGGATGATACGATCTCAGAAACGAAAAAGACAGAGCTGTCATCTTTGTATAAAACTCCAGATTCACAGCTTCTGTTTCTTGCAGAACTAATCTCTTTTGGTATGGAACGGCAATTTGTCAAGAGGGATGCCAGAAACCGGAAACTGATCGCAGGCGGCGCCCTCTCTCCGGCAGTCCTGAATTATATTATGGACAGTGAAGTGCCAAAACCATGCCGCCACTTTCTGGGGAGAGAGAACGAACTTGAAAAATTACATGCAATACTGGAAGAAAACAGCAAAGTATTTCTCTATGGAATTGCGGGAATCGGAAAAAGTGAACTGGCAAAGGCTTATGCCAAAACATACAGGAAGGAATATACGAATATTCTGTATCTGATGTACAGCGGGGATCTGAGGCAGGATATCATTGATCTGGATTTTGCAGATGATCTGCCGGAAGATACAGAGGAAGAGCGATTCCGCAAACACAATCGATTTCTCCGTGCGCTGAAAGCAGATACTTTGCTGATCATAGATAATTTTAACACCATCGCCACCAAAGACAGTTTTCTATCTGTAGTATTAAAATACCGCTGCCGCATTATTTTCACAACCCGCTGCCGGTTTGACAATTATACTTCCATGGATCTGGAAGAAATCTCCGATCCGGAAGCCTTGTTATCACTGATGGGATGCTTTTACTCAGATGCTGAAAAATATTCTTCTGTTCTGGAACAGATCATTCAGACTGTACACAGCCATACGCTGGCAGTGGAATTATCCGCCCGTCTGCTGGAAACCGGAATTTTAGAGCCTCAGAAATTATTAACCCGACTTCAAGCAGAAAAATCGGCTCTGGACGCCACAGATACGATCGACATCATCAAAGATGGACAGAGCCGCAAAGCTACTTACTACGACCACATTCATACCCTGTTTTCCTTATATCAGCTTTCTCCAGCGGAAAAGGATATTATGAGAGGACTGTCCTTTGCCCCGGCAGGCGGGATCAGCGGCCGACTGTATGCACACTGGCTGAAGCTGTCTGATATGAATATCATCAATGGACTGATCGAGAAAGGGTTCATACAGACACAGACCGGACGGCAGATTGCACTTCACCCAATGATACAGGAAGTTACTGTTGACGAGACAGCTCCATCTGTAAAAAACAGTTCTGTATTGCTTGGCAGCCTGCAGGATATCTGTCTGCGTCACGGGGAAGATGTCAGCTATTTTAAACCATTATTCCAGACCATAGAAAATATTATCCGGCAAATTGAAAACGATGATACACCGGCTTATCTTCTGTTTTTGGAAAACGCATTCCCGTACATGGAGAAATACCACTATACAGCCGGGATGGAATTAATCATCAGCAAATTATCAACATTATTGCAGGATAAAACTTCCGGTTCTGGATCAGACCGGGCGCTGCTCCTGGATTATCAGGCAGCCTGTGAAACAAAAACTGAAAAAGCTATAAAAATGGAAAAGGAAGCGATTTCCCTGATAACGGAAATCACACCGGACAATGCGCTTCTTGTCTCCATTCTTTACTCAAACCTTGGCGGTTTTTATAAGAAAGCAGGAAAGTTAGAACTGGCGCAGCAGTCTATGGAGCACGGTATCCAGATCCTTGAGCAGTTTCAATCAATTCTTTACAAACGTCTTTCTCCTCCAGCATGATGTCAGCCCCTGGTTTTCTATAAAATGAAAAGTCTCTGTCCCCATCTGCCATCGTATGAACAATTGCAAGTGTAGTATTCGCTCCGTTATCATAAATCAAGCCTTCATCAGAAATACCAATCCTTTTGATCGTATTCCCGAGCATTTTCCCAAAGTAGTCGTCTCCCACCTTCCCTATAAAAGCGGTTTTATAGCCCAAACCGGCCAACATTGATAATACATTACATGGCGCTCCTCCTGGATTTGCTTCAAATATCGGATTTCCATTGGAACTGCTGCTATTTTGAATAAAATCAATTAGCAGTTCACCTAATGCAACAATATCATACATGATTGTTCTCTCCCTTTCTTACCTGTATTTCATGCACAATCTTATTATATGTTTTCTTATTTAAACGATAGAAATACAAGACTACAGCCGTTATAATCCAAAGTATCCCCGGAACCGTTGTAAACGAATGCTTAATAACTGACAGTACTGCTGCATTCTGCTGTTGGTTTGCAGCATATCCGAACATACCCAAAATTCCTGCAAGCACGGAAGTTCCAATCGCCATTCCGATTTTGTTTCCCAGTGAAATAAACGCATACTGAAATCCGTCATTTCTAAGCCCTGTCTTCCATTCACCATACTCCACACAGTCCGGAACAATAGCATAGATTGCAGTATTAAAACCCGAAAAGAAAAATTGTGCCAAGCAGGAAAATATATAAAATGGAACAGGGGTTTCTCTGACTGTAAAGAAATACATGCAAAACATGCTAATTCCTGTCAACAGTGCAAAAATGGATGCAGACCGTCCTTTATTATTCGTAAGCCGAAATACAAACGGAAAACATGCTGCACCAATAATGGATGGAAGAATGATAAACATGGAATAGGTGCTAAATAGTGCTTGGTTTCCCTCCACATAGGTAAAATAGTATAATGCATCCGCATTTCTTCCATAAAGTGTCACACCAAACAGAAACTGTCCAGCAAGAGCGATCATATATGGACGATTTTTCATCACAGTTCCTAATTGAACCTTTATGGAAATTTTTTCTTTCTCTGGTACTTCCACCACTTCTTTCGTTTTTGCAAAACAGAAGATATGACATGCTGCAAAAATACATCCATATAAAACAGCAATCAGCAAATATCCTCTTTTATCATTTCCATTACCAAGGGTCTCAATAAGCGGAACCGTCACGATATTGATAATGCCAATCGCAATCATTGCGCTGACAGATCGAAATGTATTGATTTTAGCACGTTCCTCTATATTTTGTGTCATCGCTCCGCACAGCGTACCATAAGGAATATTCACACAAGTATAGCCCAAAACAAGAATACAATAAGTAATTGCCATATAGATAATCTTGGCAGTAGACGACCAATCCGGATGTGCCCAAAATGTCATAATCAATACGATTGCTGTCAATGGTGCCGCAATCAGCAGCCACGGTCTGTATCTTCCCCATTTTGTATGCGTTTTATCACTTAACCCACCAATAACTGGATCATTAATCGCATCCCAAAATCGTGAGAACAACATCAAACCTGCTACGGCTCCCATACCAATCCCAAAAACGTCTGTATAGAAAATCATCAGGAAATTTCCTACAAACATCCAACTGAAATTACATCCTACATCACCCATGCCGTATGCAATCTTACTAATCAACGGCACTTTTACGTTTGTATCTTTCTGATCCATTACAATCCCCCTTTACCACTTATAAATACTGGCTGAACTCTACTTTTTCCCTGTTGGGACCGGTAATTGTAAAAAATCTTACCCCACGTTCCCAAAATGGAAGAAACTGGATTCCCTTTTCCAAAATTGAAAATCCTGCTTTCGTTACCAATTTGTATACATCTTCAATATCTGTAACATTCAGCGCAATATGATCCAACGCACCATTTTCCATCGCTGCATGTTTATTTTCATAAGTCTCAATTACCGTATGACCCAGCTTTAAGAAAGTAACCTTCTCATCTGCTTCCTGGTTCACAGTTTGAAAAACAACCCGAAATCCCAGCAATCTATAAAAATCCTTTGTTTTTTCAATGTCATTTGTAGGGATTCCTATATGCTGTAATCCGGTAATATACTTTTTAAAATCCTTTTCCATCTTTATCTATCCTTTTCAGGCACCTGTTGGATACGACCATGCAGGTGCCATGCCAGCCTTTCCTGCTTTTGACTCTTCTCTTATTCTGCAATACGAATAACAGCCTTTACAATATCAGCTTTGTTATTCACGCTGTAGTCCATTGCTTTCTGCGCTTCATCCAACCTAAATACATCCGTTACAATTCCTTTCAGGTTTACCTTTCCTGCCGCAACCGCATCAATTGCCATCGGATAAATATGGCGGTACCGGAATACGGTCTTAAAGGTCAGTTCTTTGTCCAGCACAAGGCTCATGGGAAGTGTCATCTCGCCGGTCTTGCTATATCCTACAAGAACAATGTTGGAACCTTTTTTAGCCATATGAATTGCCTGCCTTGTTGTAATTTCTGTACCTGCTGTCTCAATTACCAGATCCATACCTGCTCCATCTGTCAGTTCCTTTACCCGTTCCAGGACATCCTCCTTCGCCCCATTGATTACTCCGGTTGCCCCCAGTTCCAATGCTTTCTCAAGACGTTTCTCCATAATGTCCACCACATATACCTCAGATACTCCTCTGGCTTTCAGCGCCATCATGGAAACAAGACCGATGCAGCCTGCACCCATGACAACAGCTTTCTGCCCAAGATGCGCATCTCCCTGGATTGCTGCATGGAATCCCACTGCTAAAGGCTCGATCAAAGCCCCCTCCAATGTACTTACATTGTCCGGCAGTTTGAAGCACAGCTCTGCTTCGTGGGCGACATATTCTTGAAATACGCCATCTACAGGAGGCGTTGCAAAGAACACCACATCCGAACACAGATTGTATCGCCCCGTTTTACAAAATTCACAATGGCCGCACGTCTTTCCCGGCTCCAGTGCAACTCTATCTCCAACTTTCAGATGCTTTACATTCTTCCCGACTTCAACAACCGTTCCACCTGGCTCATGTCCCAGTACAAAGGGCGGCTCTACCACATAATCCCCGATTGCCCCTGTTTCGTAATAATGCAGGTCGCTTCCGCAGATACCCACGTATTCCAGTTTTACCAATACCTCGTCATCTTTTACTTTTGGAATCTCCCGTTCTTCAAAACCCATTTTTCCGATTCCCAGCATGACTGCAACTTTCATTTTTCCTTCCATTGTCGCATCCTCCTTTTTTTCTTACTTTTATTTATACTTTATTAAATAGTTTTATTATGTTTTTTATTTTATATCCCCTATACAATTTTGTCAATGCATTCCTATCAATCAAGTGGTATTTCGTCATTATACTCAAAAACACATTCTATATTTTAGTAAAACTGCATCAAAAAAGGAGATTTCATTTCTGAAATCTCCTTTTAAAGCATCGTGTGCTTCCTATATCTGCTTTATAAAATTTTCAATTACTTCAAGTGCTGCTCCCAGTGCAGCTGCCCCAACCTGATATCTGCAGCTATTTACAAATTGCCGATCCTCTGTAAATGTATTCCGCTCTGATACTTTATTCCATATATCCAATAAATAAGGCTCTACATAACTTCCCACATATCCCCCCAGAATAATATCACAGTCAAGAAGCATATGGATGTTATTCAATGCCACAGCCAGATAACCTGTATAGACATCCCATATTTCCGCTGCCCCTTGGTCTTTCTTTTCCAACAGTTCAAAGAACTTTCCTAACTTTCCTTCTGCCGCACCTGACAAAATTGCTGCACTGCAATACGCATCCAGACATCCTTTTTTTCCGCAATAACATATTTTCCCATCAGGGATCACAGTCATATGCCCGACTTCCCCGCATCGGAAATGCTCCCCCTGTACAAGTCCATTACGATCAAAAATTGCTCCTCCAACTGTATTACTTAAAGACAAGTAGAAAAACCGTTTCCGTTCATCGGAACAGATTCCTTCCGCATAAGCTCCTGCATTTGCATCATTTAAAAAACAGCAGGGGTATGCAAAAAAGCTGCTTATGGAACCAAAAGATATCATTTTTACACCAAGGATATGTGAATATGTAATCAACTGTCTGTCTAAATCAACAATTCCAGGGAAAGAAATTCCTATACCCAAAATCCTCTTCCGATCAATCTTGCTTTCCTCCAAAAAAGCTTCCAGTTCATCATTCACCCTGCGATAATACGTCTCCTCATGTGCATAGGGAAGAAAAATACGCATATGTTTTAAAATCTCACCTGTAAGGTTGGTAAGTACAAAACCAATATGATTTTTTGTAATATCCACCCCAACCGCCTGCTTTACATTAACCGCAACCGACAGCGCCTTTGCACGTCTTCCTCCCGTAGACTGCAATTCTCCGGTTTCTTCAATTAATCCCTTCTCAATCAGTTCCTTTGTAATCTGCGTTACAGTGGGAAGGCTCATCTTCATATCATACGAAATTTCCGGATTTGAAACCGTTCCATGCTTGCAGATATAGCGGAAAATGCGATTTCTGTTTTTTTTCTTTACCTCTATGTTTGTTGTCTGCTTTCTTTCCATGTTATACCGCCTATACTTTATTAAAGTGTTTTCTTTAGTATAACACCTCGCCTTCCAAAAAGCAACTTCACCATTTCGACACGGTATACTACTGTTACATCTGGGAAAGTAAAGAACAACAAATACCACCAATCAGATTTAATTAGTATTGAAACGGAAGTTTTACGCTGCCCTGATTACTTCTTGAAAGTTGTTTATACATTGTTTTTATGATAAAATACAGTTATTAATTTTAACCGGAGGTGCTATATGGCTATCAGTTCCAACAATATACAGGTTTATACAACTCTTTCAAAAGAGTTGGTAGCCGAAATCGACAAGGACGCAAAAGAGAATTTCCGCACACGTTCCCAGCAGATTAATATGATCCTGACCGAATACTACAAGGTAAAAACGACAGCCGATTCTCATATAAAGTAAACACTGATACAGCCTGCAAACGCAGGAAATATCAGTGTTTTCTTTATTTTTCCCCTAATTATAAGGTTCATGGGAACCATAATTATTCCCAAAGCTCAGATTAATTGCCATCGGCTTTCCCATAGCAAGTGCCTGTCTTACCAGATAATCCACTCCCTGCATCAGTTCAGTTGTTCTGGGAAAAGAATTTTCCCTCGGTATCCCCAGCTTTACCACGATCATGTCACTTTTGTAGGCCACTCCCCGGTAAACGCCTCCAGAGGCCCGCCCATTTCCTGCGGCGATACCCAGAACCGCAGTCCCATGGCCGCTGAGATCCCTCTGGGGTACCAAAAGACTGCCCTCCTCTTCCGGAAGTTCCAGGGCGCGGTTAATTTCTTCCCCGTCATATTCCGCTCCCAGAAAATAACCTTCCGGCGGACGTCCCTTCTCTTCCGGCGCGCTTTGATCCCACAGCTTCAGGATCCGGCTCGTTCCGTCCTCCCTCCGGAAATCCGGATGACGATAATCCACTCCGGAATCCACAACCCCGATCAGCACTCCCTCTCCGGACAGCCCCGCCTCTCCGTTCATCTCTCTCTGCACCGAGCGGATACAGCCTGCTTCCGCTCCCTGATCCACCTGAAAATAGAGACGTTTCGGCATCTCCGCAAACTCGATCTGGGGCTGCGACACAAAGCTTTCCAACTGCGCCTCGGATAAAGTTACCACCGCATATCCTCCCAGAAGAGGCGCTGCCTGCACACATTCTCCCAGCAGCGCCCCGATCTCTCCGCTGTATTTTATCACAATATCCCACATTCTTGTTTCTTCTGTATATCCTACGTTCAGATTCCCCGACTTCAGCCTCTCACGTTCCGTGGAGTCTATCGCCAGATTCAGAAGATTATCCATTTTCTGGTCTTCCATATGTCCGCCTCCTATCTTTTCCTGGCAGCCTGATGCGGAACCGGCCGCCGGTGCCTTCCTCTTTTCATAAATCTATGATAAAAGCAGACATAATTTGAATATTTCTCTTGAATTTTACACTTTAATGTGCTAACATCTGAATCAGACAAGGATGTCGGAGTGCTCCAGTTACTCCGGCATCCTTTCTTTTTTATTAATATCTGTACAGGTACAAAACTTAAAAACCAATTTACTTTTATTCTAAAATAAGTTATAATTTTTTTATATTTTTCACAATATTTTTATAATTTAAGGAGGACTGGTTTATGGTATTACAAACCCAAGCTCTTATCATTGTAGTCGCATATCTGGTAGGTATGCTTCTTGTCGGTTTCATCGTCGGCAAGCTCCAGATCAAGGACAGCAGCGACTATATGCTTGCAGGCCGCCGCATGGGCCTGTTCATGGTAGCTTTCTCCCTTTCCGCCAATAATATCGGCGGCGGTTCCACCACCGGCCTTGCGCAAAAGGCTTTCGGTGAATGGGGAATGAGCGCCATCTGGTACGTACTCGCGGCTTCCATCGCAATGATACCGCTGGCGTACTTCGCGCCGAAGATCCGCCAGACCATGGCTGTGACTATCCCGGAGGTCGTAGGACGCCGTTTCGGCCACGTATCCAGCACCCTTACAGCGATCTTAAGCGTGCTTTCACTTTTCTGTCTGACTTCCTCCCAGATCGCCGCGTCCGGTACGGTTGTAGCGAGTCTGACAGGAATCCCCACAAACGTTGCCCTGGTGATCGCCGGAGCCGTTGTCATCATCTACACAACCTTTGGAGGAATGATCGCAGACCAGATCTCAGACCTTATCCAGTTTGCCATTATCCTGGTAGGTCTGGCAATCGCCACCCCCATCGTTATCAGCGGATGCGGCGGATGGGAAGCGATCTCAGAAGCGCTTCCTCCTGTACAGCTCAGCTTCACAAAGATCGGCTGGGTAACGATCATCGGCTACATATTTAATTATTTCTGCACTTTCCTGGCCGGTCCGGAAATGGTATCCCGTTTCGAGACAGCCAAGGATGAAAAAACAGCGAAACAGGCGGCATGGCTTTCCGCAGTCCTCATGGCTGCAATGTCCATCTTCCCCACCCTGCTTGGTCTTGCCGCACTGGCAACCATGCCGGATCTGGCGGACGGCGGCGCCAACGCCATGATGGCAGTTACCACAGCACATGCGCCGGGAGTTATCGTGGGAATCATCTCCGCAGCAATCATCTGCGCAACCATGTCCTCCGCGGACTCCAACCTTCTGTGTATGTCCACCATGATCATGAACGACCTGTATCTGAAATACGGCGGAAAGAAGCTCAGCGACAAGCAGGTTATTACATATACCAGGGCATGTAACGTGGTATCCGCAGTGATCGCCATGATCATCTCCATGGCAGGCGTTCCTATCGTAACCATGAACACCTTCGCCTTCGGTATCCGCTGCGCCGGTCCTTTCGCCGCCTATGGTCTGGGACTGATCGTACCGAAAGCCACCAGAAACTCCGGTATCATCTCACTGATCGGCGGAACCATCGGTTTCTGCTTCTGGCAGTTCTTAAGCGGCGGCGGATTCAAGTTCGGAATCCTGCCCGTTGTATTCGGCTGCGCGGTCAGCGTTGTGGTATTCTTCATCGTAAACTTCATCGAGTGGGGCCGTGGAGTTGCTCCCGCGCCGTCCGCATACGTTGACGAGAAATAAAAATCCATATATGTGAAACCTCCCGGAAAGCACAACGCTTCCGGGAGGTTTTTTATCCTGATCATATAATTTACAAAATTACTCTTCGACCTTCATTTCACGCACGATCTTACGCAGCTTCAGTATCATGGACGGAGCCACGGACAGTTCGTCCAGACCCATGCGCACAAACTCTTCGGTAAGCTCTGTATCCGCGCCAAGCTCGCCGCAGATACCCGCCCATTTGCCATGGGCATGAGCGTTGTCCGTTACCATTTTGATCATGCGAAGGATCGCTTCGTGATGCGGATTATAGAAATCATCCAGTTTCTCGTTCTGCCTGTCGATAGCCAGTGTATACTGGGTCAGATCGTTGGTTCCGATACTGAAGAAATCCACAACCTCAGCGAGTTTATCGCTGATCATTACAGATGCGGGAGTCTCGATCATGATTCCCTGTTCCGGGATCCTGTACTGGATCTCCTGCTCCTGAAGTTCTTTCTCCACCTCGTTTACGATCGCGTAGATCTGCTGCACTTCTTCCACAGATGTGATCATGGGATACATAATGGACAGGTTGCCATAGACAGCGGCGCGCAGAAGGGCGCGGAGCTGTGTTTTAAAAATATCCGGCTGCTTCAGGCAGATGCGGATCGCGCGGTATCCGAGGGCGGGATTGTCCTCTTTGCCCAGGTTGAAGTAATCCACCTGCTTGTCTGCTCCGATATCAAGAGTACGGATGATCACTTTCTTGCCGGCCATCATCTGTACAGCCTGGCGGTACGCCTGGAACTGCTCCTCCTCTGTGGGGAAGTCGTCTCTTCCCAGATACAGGAACTCACTGCGGAAAAGGCCGATTCCGCCGGCGTCGTTCTCAAGAACATAACCGATATCGCCTACGCTTCCGATATTGGCGTAAATGTTAATCTTATGTCCGTCGAGGGTAACGTTCTCCTTGCCCTTAAGCTCCTGGAGAAGTTTCAGTTTCTCCTCCTCTTCATGCATCCTCTTAAGAGTGGCTTCACGAATCTCCTCATCGGGATCAAAGATCACTTCGCCTTTGAACCCGTCCACAACAGCCGTCATTCCGTTCTCAAGCTGCTCCAGATCCATGGGGACACCGATGAGCGCCGGAATATTCATCATACGGGCAAGGATCGCCGTATGAGAGTTGGTGGAACCATGAACCGTGACAAATGCAAGGATCTTCTCCTTATCCATCTGCACCGTCTCACTGGGAGTAAGATCATCGGCAACGATCACGGATGGATCGATGGAACTCAGATCAATATCTCCCTGCCCGCTTAAATTACGGACAACACGTTCTGAGATATCTTTGATATCCGCCGCGCGGGCTTTCATGTAATCGTCGTCCATAGACGCGAACATCTCGGAAAAATTATCTCCCGTTACAGCCACCGCATACTCTGCGTTAATGGATTCTGTACGGATCATATTCTGGATAGCTTCCAGATAGTCGTCGTCCTCCAGCATCATCTGGTGAACCTCGAAGATTGCCGCGCTGGCTTCGCCCACTTCCTTCAGAGCCTTATCGTAAAGCTTCTGAAGCTGCGCCTTGGATTCTTCTATCGCTTTCTCCACACGCCCGATCTCTGCTTCCGGATCCTCTGTTCTCGTTCTTTTTACCTGATAATCGTTCTTTTTCAGAACCACGACCGGACCGAGGACAATTCCCTTATAAACGGATTTACCCTGGAAACACTGCATACCTTATCCTCCCTGTAGATTACAGATTCTTCTCAAAGAACTCCTTCAGCGCTTCAATAGCTGTATCTTCATCTTCTCCTTCAGCGGAAACTGTTACGGTGTCTCCGTTCTTAACACCCAGAGACATCAGCATCATCAGCTGAGTCAGTTTCTTGGTCTTGCCGTCTTTGGTAATCGTACAGTCAGAAGTAAATTTCTTCGCCTCTTTTACAAGCAGTCCCGCCGGTCTTGCATGGATTCCCAGCTCATCCTTGATGGTGTAGTCAAATGTTTTCATAGCACAAACTCTCCTTTACACTTTATTAGTCTAATAATAATACATTTTTCCCTGTATGTAAATTCTTCTATGCATTTTTTTCCTGAAGTTCCGTATCCATTACCCTCTCCAGATGCATAGCCAGATACCCGATTTCAACCTCGTTAAAAGGAAGCTTCAGATTCTTTTCCATTTCCCGGCAGATCTGCCGGGAGGCTTTGTATGCCTCCGGAAATCTGACCTCCATATAATCGTTCATATTCACCTTCAGCTTTTCCCCGCTGACGGCTCTTGCTACCATGTAGCGCACATGATTCATAAGACGGTTGTAGGAAAGCGACATTACGTCTATCTTCTTTCCCGTTTCTTTTTCCACAAGGGAGATACACTCTCTCACCGACCGGGCCATCTGCATGGCCTGGGAAACTTTTTCATCCACAATGGCCGAATGGATATGAAGAGCAATGTATCCCACCTCGTGTTCGTCGATTTCCAGGTGAAAACGCTCCCGGAGGAGTTCTTCCATGCACTGCGCCACCTTGTATTCTTTATGGAACAGAACGCGGATGTCCTCTGTGAGAGGATTGCTGATCTGTTCTTTGTTCCGGATACGGCGGACGGCAAAAGCAATGTGATCCGCCATGGGAAAGAGAATGGAACGATCCAGTTCTCCGAATTCTTTTTCCGCCCGGTCCAGAACCTCTCCGGCAAGCTCCAGGCACTCCGGAGGCACCGATCTGATAATGTCCCGGGCCTCTCCCCGTTCTGTCAGCTCATTTAGAGAATATACCCTTACGTCCTGGCCTGTTTCCACTGTCTGGCTTACCTTTTTGCCAAAAGCGACGCCCTTTCCCATCACAAGATATTCTGTTGTCTTTCCATCATCAATACCAATAAATGAATTGTGATTTAATACTTTTGCTATCCTGAAAATCATCCGTATCTCTTCCCCATCCGGACCGGATCCTACTCCAGAATTTCCACTTCAAAAAGCGCTTCCCCTGCCTTTACCGGTCCTTCTTTCAGCAGGCGTATTCTCTGATTGTCCTCCAGTTCTGTGCAGAGAACCGGAGAGGTGACGGAAGGCGCGTGGGCTTTCAGATAATCCAGATCCAGTTTCAGCATCGGATCGCCCTTCTTCACTGTCTGTCCGCTCTCTACCAGAGCTTCAAAGCCTTCCCCATTCAGTTTTACCGTATCGATTCCCACATGGATCAGAAGACTGATCCCTGAGTCTGTCACAAAACCGACCGCATGTTTCGTGTCGAACACAAACGCTACTTCTCCGTCCTCCGGAGCTCTCACAATGGGATCTTCCGGAGTTACCACCGCGCCGTCTCCCATCATTCTCTGGGCAAATGCTTCGTCAGGAGCCGTGGAAAGATCCGCCGCCATACCTGTGATGGGGCTGGAAATCGTAACTGTGCCGACTACTTTTTTCTCTGTATTTTCCGAATTTTTCTCTTCTTCCAGGATTTCCGGCGTTTCTTCCGCCTCCGCCAGTGTGTCCGGCGCCGTTTCCAGATAATCTTCCAGATTTGATTTGATCACTGTCACATTTGGTCCGTAGATCACCTGTACGCCGTTTCCTTTATGCACCACGCCGGACGCGCCTGTAGCTTTCAGCACCCCGTCGTTTACCAGTGAAGCGTCCTTCACAGTACAGCGAAGCCTTGTGGCGCAGCAGTCCACATCGGAAATATTTTTCTTTCCTCCAAGACCTCTGGTAATAGCCTCGCTGACAGGATCTTCTGCTCCGGCTGCCCCTTCTCCTGTCTTCTGCGCCTCTTTTCTCGCGTTTACGTCCGCTTTGGTGTAAAGTTTCGTCTCCACGTCGTCGTCCTCCCGGCCCGGCGTCTTGAAGTTGAATTTTCTGATCATGAATTTAAAAATAAAGTAATACAGCAGGAAATAAATGATTCCCACCGGAATAACTCTCATCCAGCTGGTCTTTTCGTTTCCCTGGAGGATACCAAACAGGAAAAAGTCCAGAAGGCCGCCGGAAAAGGTCAGGCCTACCGCGATATTCAGTATATGGGCGATCATATAGGCGCTTCCCGCCAGAACCACCTGTACCGCAAACAGAGCCGGAGCCACAAAAAGGAAGGAAAATTCCAGAGGCTCCGTAATGCCGGTAGCCATACATGCCAGCGCCGCGGACAGAAGCAGACCGCCCGCCGCTTTTTTCTTCTCCGGTTTCGCGCACTGGTACATGGCCAGGGCCGCGCCTGGAAGTCCGAAGATCATAAAGATAAATTCACCCGAAAAATATCTTGTGGCGTCCGCGCTGAAATGAGCGATATTCGCGGAGTCCGCAAGCTGCGCAAAGAAGATATTCTGTCCTCCCTGCACCATCTGTCCCGCTACTTCCATGGTTCCGCCCACCGCAGTCTGCCAGAAGGGCATATAGAACACATGATGAAGCCCGAAAGGAATCAGGGCTCTCTTAATAAGGCCGAAGATCAGGGTTCCCACATATCCGGAGCCTGTGACAAGACCTCCCAGCGCGTAAATACCATTCTGTACCACCGGCCATACAAAAAACATCAGGATTCCCACAAACATATAAACAATAGTGGAAATAATCGGTACAAACCTTGTCCCGCCGAAGAAGGACAGGGCATTCGGAAGCTGGATCCTGTAAAACCGGTTGTGGAGAGCCGCCACTCCCAGTCCTACGATAATACCGCCGAAAACACCCATCTGCAGAGACTGGATCCCGCACACAGATGTAATCGTTCCTTCCAGAACGGATTCCGCGATCTCGCCATTATCCAGGATCTGTCCGTTGATCGTAAGCATGGCGTTGATCGCCGTGTTCATAACAAAATAGGAAATAACCGCCGAAAGCGCGGATACTTCTTTCTCCTTTTTCGCCATACCGATAGCGACTCCCACGGCAAAGATCAGCGGCAGATTGTCGAATACGGCGCTGCCTACTTTGTTCATGATCACCAGCAGCGCGTGAAGGATGGTGCCCTCTCCGAGAACCGCCGTGAGACCGTATGTCTCAATTGTCGTGGCATTTGTAAAGGAACTTCCGATACCCAGCAGAAGACCTGCTACCGGAAGGATCGCAATTGGGAGCATAAAGCTCCGTCCCACTCTCTGCAGGACACTGAAAATCCTGTCTTTCATGTAACTTCACTCCTTCTCTTTCCTTAAGATTCCAAGAAGAGGCTATGTGATCATACCCCGTTTTCACCGGTTTCTGTACAAAAAAAGAGGCACTAATACACATAAACACTCCTTGTTATGTATAGTTAATGCCTCCTTATGAGTTACACACTACAACTGTCTCGACTATAACATGAACAGCAGATATTTGTCAAGATGCGGAAAAAGAAAAACGGTTTCCCAAAAACGGCTTTCAGCCGCGATTCTGCGAAATACGGCTCTGAATATCTTCCCAGGCTTCGTCGTCAATTTCTTCGTTGCGGAAAAGCTTCCGTCTGTCCGCTTCTGTGATCTTCCGGATGACACGGCAGGGATTTCCGGCGGCAATGCTCCAGTCCGGAATATCCTTCGTTACCACGCTTCCTGCTCCGATCACCACATTGTCCCCGATATGGACTCCCGGACAGATCACCGTATTTCCGCCAATCCAGCAATTATCCCCGATCGTAACCTCTTTTCCATATTCATAGGCCGTGTTCCTGGTATCCGGATAAACAGGATGGCCTGCCGTATAGACAGCCACATTAGGCGCCATCTGACAGTTGTCTCCTATTTTCACCTTCGCCACATCCAGAATTGTGCAGTTATAATTTGCAAAAAAGTTTTTCCCGACTTCGATATGGCTTCCATAATCGCAGTAAAAGGGCGGATTGATCATTGCGTTCTCCGATTTTCCGAGAAGTTCTTTCACCACTCCGGCAATCCCTTCAAAATCAGAACGGTCCATAAAATTCAGTTTCTGCAGGATTTTTCTGGCCGCCGCCTGTTCTTCCATTACTTTTTCATCTGAGACATAGGCCAGGCCTGCGTCTCTTCTTTTTACCATATTCATATGTCGCAGTTCCTTTCTTTTTCTGATTTTATTTCACAATGCGGGCAGTACGCTGTTTTACAATTCTTTCTTCAAAAAACCGAAGGGCTCCTCATCCTCCAGAAAATGCATCAGCATATAGGCGCACATGATCGCCACACGTTCTTCTTTCAGTATCCTTCTGACTTCCGCCCTGTCCGCCAGGACAATCTCTATTTCCTCGGAAGCCTCCTGGGCGTCTTTACTTATTTCGCCGGAGGCGTATCCGTATACGGTGGCGCAGGATTCGTCCGTCATTCCGATAGTAGTAAAATACGGTTTTTCATAAGCCTCATCCACTTGCAGCGGTTCCAGGTCAAGCCCGGTTTCTTCTTTCATCTCCCGAATCGCTGCCTGATGAAAATCTTCTCCCGCTTCCACCAGCCCTGCGGGGAACTCATAAATATATCCGCCCAGAGCATAGCGGTACTGGCGGATCAGAACCACTTTATCTCTTTTCTCTCCATAAATACTGTAAATAATCACTCCGTCCGGCGTATTTTTTCCTGTTTTCAGTTTCAGTTCCTCTACGCTCTTCGCCCGGGAAGCCACATAGTAGGACACCGGCGTATTGTGCACGCTGGTAGCGTCCACATGATAAAGGTTTACAAAACGATTGTCCGTCAGTTTTTCCACATGATGTATTTCTCCCATGAATATTTCCCCCGTATATTTTAAATCTGTAGCGTCAGTGTACAGGGGGACAATACGGTCGACAAATGGCTGGCGTGTTGCCCCTTATACACTGGCGCTACGCATACAGAAGAGCCGGACTGTACTGCCGCCCGGCGCTGTCCGTCATATATTCAGATTATATCCCATTTGCCGCTGTTTGTATAGCGTCCATATACCAGACTCCCCCTCTATTCCATGTACCAGCCCCCTCTTCGCTGTTACATTCTGTATCCAGTCACCGCAGATCAACAGTCAGGACTTCTCCGTACCGGTTGGCCGGATCGGAAGAATCCCATTTCTCCCATCTCTCGCTTTTAAGACGGCTCATCAGCTGCAGATTCACCTGTGTCTGTCCGTCTTCAGGGATCTCATAGTAAAAATATCCTTCCTCATGATTTTCATCTGCTGAGAGTGTTGTTACATCTTCTCTTAATGGAAGATCCTGCCACCGCCTTCCGTCTGCACTTTCCAGGACCATGGACACGATCTCTCTGTCTTCTCCTTCACAGGTATTCTGCTGTTCTGGGGTTCTTTCGATCTGGATCCTTCCGGCAAAAGCCGTCAGCGACCTGCGCATTTCCGTCAGCTTCACCGTGCAGCTCTCCAGATCAAACTCCTGATCCGGGATCTGTTCCGCCGTCTTTCCTTCTACGGTAAAAAGAAGCTCCTGGTTTTCGTATCGTTCATTATCTCTGTATACGCTCAGCGGAAGGACAACCTCCATCCGGTCCGCGGGCTCCATATCATAAAGCTGCGCGGTAAAGATAAAGTAATCCTGCTTTCCCATGTTGTCGTCCATCTCATTTGGGCCGGTCTTCTGCCCGTTGACCGTCATGGACCAGGATTCTATCGTATATCCTTCCATCTCCTCTGTGGGATAGGCGCATACCGCAAACTGAAGGCCGTCGTACATTATCCGGTCTATGGTGATCAGCGGTCCGTCTGTTTTCAGTTCTTTCATATCCTCCAGTATTTCCGGATGCAGTTCATTGACATATCGGGGTTCTTCCGCTATGCTCACCTCAACATCTGTAAACCAGACTTCCTCAAGATCTGACCTTTCTCCAAGTCCCAGTTTTTCCTGAAAATCCACTTCCGCTGTCCTCACCGGTTTCCGTCCGGAAACTGCCACCGCAGATATAATACCGCCGCAGAGAACCGCCGCAAGAATGAGCAGACGCCAGTTTTTCCTTTTATTTAAGGATGCGGCTCCACGGATATCCTGGTCGGAGCGTCCCCTCTCCACAGTTTCCCCGCCGGTGTATACTGTTTCGTTCCCAACCGCTCTGTTCACCGCCTGTTCCACTGCCAGATGAAAGAGTTCCGGCATCTCCGGATACTGTTCTTCCCAAATTTTCTTATCCATTATTTACCCTCCTTCTGACATAAACGCTGTTTCAGTTTTTCCCGCCCTCTTCCCAGCCGGCTTTTCACCGTGCCTTCCGGGATTCCCATAAGTTTCGATATTTCTTTTACGGAAAACTTTTCAAGATAATAAAGCTCCAGCATAACGCGGAATTCCCGCGGCAACTGTGCCAGCGCCTGATAAAGTTCACTGTACTCTTCCTCCCGAACATTTCCCGGCGTCTGTTCTTTATGCGCCTGTTCTTCACAGCTTTTTACCTTATCTGCCAGCATCCGCTCCCTTTTCTGTTTATCTGCCATACGGAAGCACTCGTTGATAAGGATCCGGATCAGCCAGGTCTTCGCATATCTGTCGTCACGCAGGGTATGCAGCTTCTCGAACGCTTTCATCACCGCCTCCTGGGCTGCGTCCGCACAGTCCTCGTCGCTTCTCAGAATGGATTTCGCGATCCGGTAAAGCTGCCGTTCATTCTCCAGGATCAGATTCCCGAATTCTTTTCTGTCCATACACAGTCTCCTTTGTGCTGTTCTGTCTGTTTTATCTATATATTAGACCATTCCGCTGATCCGATGGTTCCCTGTCTCATAATTTTTCATAAAAAAAGCGTTATGGAAATCTCTGACTCAAACTCCATAACGCCATAAAATCTATATGTTTCTTCTGAAATCTTCCAACTGATGAAAAATCCCCATTATATAAACGTTCCTGCCTTCAACCCGAAATACTATCATATAATTCATATCTGTTAATACCGCTTCACGATATCCTTTCTGTTTCAGATATGGATCTTTACTTTTCACAAATTGACACGGATTTTCTTCCAGTCTTTCATATATTTTTTCAACGCTGTCAAGTAAATGAGAAGCTGCCTGCTCATTTTTCAAATGATAAAGCATATAATTTATGATTTTATCCAGCAGATTTTCTGCACGCTCAGTAACAATGAGATTATAAGCCATATTGTTTCCTCATGGCAGCCAGAGAATTTTTTGCGTCTTTTACCCTTCCTTCTTCGATCTGTTTCTCAGAAGCAAGTATATCTTCATATACTTTCAGGCGCCTTAACATGCGCTCATAATTTTCCATACTCATAATAACCATATCTCCATATCCGTTCTTGGTAATATAGATAGGTTCATCTGTGCAATGACACAGTTCCGAAATATCTGCGGTATTTTTCAATTCTTTGATAGGTATTATCTGCGGCATAATTCACACCTCCTTTATACCTTTATAATACCATTATTATGTCTCTATCACAACAGACAAACTGTGAAATTTTTATAAAGGAATCCTGCCCACAGGATTCTCTGCTTAAACAAAAAGCGTTATGGAAACTTCTGGTCCAGTCTCCATAACGCCATATAAACTCAGTATTTCTCAGTCGCCCTTCAGGACTACGCGGATCCTCTTGTAAATAAAGAATACGATCACGGAAGTCAGGGTGTATTTAAACAGATTAAAGGGCACGATGATCAGCGCCACGAATCCAAGCAGGCTGTCAACAGAGGAATGCACTGCGGATCCCATCTCGATAAAAGCCTCGATCGGCATTCCGAAAGCCTTGCCGTAAGCCGGAAGCAGAACAAACGCATTCATCAGGCAGGCTGCCGCCGTTGTAAGAACCGTACCTACAGCCATTCCTTCTACTGCGTGTCTCCTGCTCTTCACATGATGCAGGCGGTACAGTAGCCCTGCCGGAACCACAAAAGTACAGCCGAATATAAAGTTGGCCAGATCACCCACGCCAGCAGTTAATGTTCCCTTCGTCACCAGATGCACCAGAATCTTTACCAGCTCAATAATCACTCCTGCCAGCGGTCCCATGGCAAAACTTCCTACAAGCACCGGAATCTCCGAGAAATCCAACTGATAGAAGGACGGAGCCAGGAAGGGAATAGGGAACTCCAGATTCATCAGTACGCCGGCCACCGCTCCCAGCATAGCCACCTGGGTAATGGTCCTCGTCCGGCTCCTGTCCATTGCATTTCCACTTCTTAATACCTGTTCACTCATAATTGTCCTCTCCTTTTTTGAAAAATTTCCGTATAAAAGAAAATTCCCGATCGGCCAGGGAAGCTCCTTCCTCTGGCCGACTCACGCGATACTACGTGCAGCTCACGGCAATACTGTTCGCTGTCCGTTGCCCGTCGGGTGTCCGCACGTGCAAGCACGGCGGCCGTCCGACGGGCTTATCGCGCAAAAGGAAAATCCCCGGGAATACTCCCGGGGAACTGAGCACTTAAAATATTTCGTGTTCTTCTCTCATCCAGACTATACTGTCGGTTCTGGAATTCCATCCGTACTGCTTCTGCAGTCTTTCCGGTCACCAGATCAGCCGCTTTCGCGGGTCGCGGACTTTACCGCCGGTAGGGAATTCCACCTGCTGCGCATCTTCACAGCCTGCAGTCACCCTGCCCCGAAGAATTTTCTTTTACCTGCTATGTATTATAAAGCTTTACAACGTTAATTTCAAGATTTTTTTCTTATATTCTATCAGGAATCTCCCCAACTGCTTTTTCATACGCAGCCAGCGCATCGTCGCTGAACAGCACAAAACGTACCGTCTCAATCTTTCCTGGATTCTGCGCACAAAAATCTCTCACCGTTTTCACAGCAATCGAAGCCGCCTGCTTCAGTGGGTAGTGGTAAACCCCTGTAGAAATCGACGGAAAAGCAATTGTTTTAATCCCATGATCCACAGCGCACTGCAGCGAATTTCTGTAAGCGTTTGCCAGGAGCTGTGGCTCTCCATGATCTCCACCGCGCCAGACCGGTCCAACGGTGTGAATCACGTATTTACAGGGCAGCCAATATGCCTTCGTAATCTTCGCCTCCCCTGTTTCGCATCCGTGCAGGGTGCGGCATTCCGCCAGAAGCTCCGGCCCTGCCGCCCTGTGGATGGCGCCATCGACTCCACCTCCGCCTAGCAGACTGTTATTTGCCGCATTTACAATGGCTTCCAGATCATCAACCTTTGTGATATCTCCCAGTACCGTCTGAATATGAAAACTCATAGCCTGTTCCTCCTTAAATCATATGAATCTGAATTTTATATGCTGCTCTTTCAATCAACTGCAAATTTTTGCGATTGATTTTTCATCCGCTTCCGGTTATTCAATTATCACAGCACTTTCCCTCAGAAAAACTTTCTTAACCTCAATCCATCCACGAAATCAAAGTGTTTCTCAAAAAATCTGCTGTCAATATTAAATCTTGCAGATATTTCTTTTACAAATAATTCGTACGCCTCCGGTGAAATATATGTATGAAACAGAAAAGATACCCCAATTGCGCAGGTTATAAGCCCCGTAACGTAACACACTGTTCCTGGGAAAATCCCGGTTCCCGGGACCAGGCCAGCCACTTTCATCATAATATCAAGCACGTTTCCATAGATAAAAGCCGTTATAAATGAAAAAGCGTGACCAGTCCAATAAAATATGCCGCTTCCGTATAAAACATCCTTTTCATAAAAAATCCTTTCTCTGAATGACGTTTGATACAGAAACGGCAAAAGATGAATTTGAATAATTATTTCACTTCAACCAGTTCGATTCTGAAGTTCAGTTCCTTGCCCGCCATTTCATGGTTGGCGTCAAACGTGATGGTGCTTCCCTCTTTTGCTGTGACTTTAACCGGGAAAGGCTGTCCCATCTGGTTGGAAAGATATACCTGCTGGCCCACTTCCAGATCCTCGGAACCGGGAAGCTGCGCGGTTTCAATCGTAAAAATGGCGTTGGGATCCGGCTGGCCATACGCCTCTTCCGGAGTCAGATGGATATCCACGATCTGGCCCACTTCCATATCTGCCACCGCCGCGTCAAATCCTCTGATCATCATGCCTGCGCCGCAGATAAACTCCAGCGGTTCGCCGCGGTCATAGGAAGAATCGAACTGTGTTCCGTCATTAAAGGTGCCTCTGTAATGTGTGCGGCAGGTTTTTCCTACATTTCGTCCCTTGAGGGTCGGAGCCGCTCCACATCCCCCTCCGCAGTTACCGCCGCAGGAATGTCCGTCTCCATGATCTCCGCAGGAGTGTCCTTCTTCATGGTGATGATCACAGTTTGCCCCTGTTGACACCAGCTCGCCTTTCAAATATGCTTCCACCGCCTGATCAGCGTCACCCTGCGCGCCGGAACAAAGCTCAACGTCGGCTTCTGCAAGGGCGCTCTGGGCTCCTCCGCCGATACCTCCGCAGATCAGCACGTCCACAGACTGGTCTGCAAGAAGTCCCGCCAGCGCGCCGTGTCCCGTGCCGTTGGATCCGATCACTTCACTGGAAACCACTTTATTATCCTCAACCTCATACACCTTGAAATACTCTGTCTTTCCAAAATGCTGAAAGATGTTTCCGTTGTCATAAGTTACTGCGATTTTCATTATCTGATTCCTCCGATATCGTATTTTGATTAATATTCTAATATATTTTTGTTATTTCCGCAATTCCATACTGCTGTCTGAATTGTTCCAGGTCCGTTTCATTCCGGATCAGCATCACTTCTTCGATTTTTCCTGTTTCCACATCCATGAAACCGGCGACCTGTTCTCCGGTGCAGATGCTGCAGCGTAAGACCGCCTTCTGCTTCTCCGGGTTATATTTCACCGTCCGTTCTTCATTTTTTCTTTTCCTTTTGAATACAGAAAACATATCATCACCCGGTCTTTCTTCGTTTCATATTCTATTTCATCACCAACGCGGGACGGAAATTCAGATAATCTCCTGATACAAGCATGTATCTGATCCCCTGAAAATCCCCCCGGATGCTGTCGCCGAAACGGCTTTCCCCGTGGCAGTGGGAATATACCACGGCTTCGGCGCCGTATTCTTTCGCAATTTCTGTAAATGGCGAGGTTTCTTCCAGTATACTGGTTGGCGGATAATGGAGAAACATGATGAATTTACGGAAACCGGCTTTCTCCGCCTGATCGAAAGAGTCCCGCAGCCGTTCCGTTTCCCTTGCCACCAGTTTACGGGCATGGGCTTCTTTCTCCTCATCCCAGCCGATGATCTCTCCTCTTCTGTTCAGATAAAATGGACCTTCAAATGTAAATCCTTTTGTTCCCACAAGGGCGTAATCCTTATAGACGGCAAAATTATTCTGAAGGAAAAACAGTCGGTCTCTGTATTCTTCATTCAGATGTTTTGTTTTTTTCGCGTCCCAGAACATGTCATGATTTCCCCTGAGCAGAATCTTTCTTCCTGGAAGGTTCTGGATGAACGCAAGATCTTCCCGGCACTCTTCCAGTTTTCTTCCCCAGGAGTGATCGCCGGTAAGCACAAGGGTGTCCTCCGGCTTTACGATTTTGTTTACATACTTTTCAATCTTTCTTTCATGGTGTCTCCAGACTCTCCCGAAAATATCCATGGTTTTGTCAGCCTGGAAGCTGAGATGCAGATCGCCGAGCGCGTATAATGCCATATGATTTCCATCCTTTATTCTCTGCCTTAATTCTCTGTCATTGTACTCCCTGTGTTCATGACTGCTGATCACCAGACTGGCCGGTTCTCTGACGCTCCCTATTCATGAAGCTCGATGGGAAGCCCGTCGGGATCTGCGAAAAAAGTAAACTTTTCCCCCGAAAACTCATCAACGCGGATTGGTTCCGTTACAATCCCTTTCTCTTTCAGTTCCGCCACTATTTTCTCAATATTATCCGTAAAAAACGCCAGATGACGAAGGCCCGCCGCTTCCGGCCTAGTCACACGCGCCGGAGGATTTTCCACCCCGAAAATCTCCAGTTCTGTGGTCTCGTTTATTTTCAGATCCAGCTTCCAGTCGTTCCGTTCCGGTCGGAAATTTTCCCGAACGATCTGAAATCCCAATTTATTCACATAAAAATCCTTTGACGCTTCATAATCTGATACGATGATCGCGATATGATGTATTCGAGATAAATTCATAACTGTTCTCCTCCGGTATATTCTTATTGAATTCCTTCTGTAATAAAGTATAAAACATTCCCGGTTTCCACGCAAGAAATATACCGGGCTTCACGAAAAAACCGGCAGACGAAAACGTTCGTCTGCCAATCAAAAAATTTTTTGGTTCTTTTAAGTATCGAAAACTGAATCATAGCTCCTTAAAAAGCAGATTTCAAGGATTTTTTTACAGCAGGCCCTACCGCCAGAGCCGCAATCATTTTCAGGATATCTCCCGGAATAAAGGGAATCACGCAGGTACTCAGCGCGGCTGCCACGGTGGAATCCATCAGCGCGCAGAACCAGGCGGTTCCAAAAACATAGCAGACAGCCGTTCCCACAACCATTCCCACAAACTGAACAAACCGGTTTTTAAAATAACGGATCGTCAGTCCGGCAATGATTGCCATGGGAATAAATCCAACGATATAGCCTCCGGTAGGTCCGGCCAGTTTTGCCGGACCGCCGGAAAATCCGGAAAACACAGGCAGTCCTGCCAGGCCGATGAGGATATATACTATATAGCTTGCTGTAGCCATCTTCCACCCAAGAAGATACAGGGAAATATAGATCACCAGATTGGTAAGGGAAATGGGCACCGGTCCGATGGGAATGGAAAAAGGCGCCAGAACACAGGTCACCGCCGTCATCACGGCAGTTACGCACAGAATATAAATCCTGCTCTTCCTGCCCTCATTTATATTTGTTGCAGTCTCGTACATTTTACTTTTTCCTTTCTTTCTGCTCACAGCTCGTAGCCAAGCTGCTCCAGCATTTTTATATCTTCCGCGATACCTGTCCCCGTAGTGGTCAGCATATCGCCCGTGATGGCAGAATTCGTTCCTGCCCGGAACAGTTCTGCCCCGCCCCGGGGAAACTGCCCGCGCCCTGCAGCCATCCGGATCCAGGCGTCCGGATTTATGTAACGGAACACGGCGGTCGTCCGGAGGATATCCTCCCTGGATACTGGCGGAAGGTCTCCGAAAGGTGTTCCCGGAATCGGCTGAAGGATATTCAGCGGAATAGAACGGACGCCAAGTTCCGAAAGGCTGCAGGCCATAGCGATCCGGTCTTCCCAGGTCTCGCCCATACCCAGGATCCCTCCGGAACAGACTTCCAGGCCGACCTCCTGTGCCCGTCTGATATTTTCCACTTTATCCTCAAACGTATGGGTGGTGCATACCTGGGGAAAGTATCTTTCTGACGCCTCCAGGTTGCAGTGATACCGCTCCGCGCCTGCTTCTTTCAGTCTCCGGAATTCTTCCGTTGTCTGCAGTCCGTGGGAAGCGCATAATCTCAGCCCTGTTTCCCGGCGGAGAAGCCGGTAGGCGGCCAGCGCTTTTTCCAGTTCCTCCCCATGGATCCCGCGTCCTGAAGTCACAATGGAATAACGGTGCACACCGGCAGCCTCGTTTCGCTTCCCTTCCGCAAGGATTTCCCCCGGATCAAGAAAAGGATACTCCCGGGCGCTGGTAGGATACCGGCAGGACTGGGCGCAGAAACGGCAGTCTTCACTGCAGCGTCCGCTGCGGCCGTTGACAATGGTACACAGATCCGCCTTATTCCCGCAGAATTTCCGGCGGATGGCATCTGCTCCTTCACATACGGCCTCCAGCGGGGCGGTCAGAAGAACCCCAAAATCATCCTTCCGCCCCATACGGTATCCGTCAAGGATTTTTTCCGTCAGTTTCTCTATAGAATTTTTATCTGCCTGTAAATTATACATTGATCCTTTCGCCTCCAATGGCCAAAGAATAACATATGCGCCTGCAATTGTCAACTTATTTATTTTATATGGTTGACAGTTATTTTATATCTAAATCCTCATACAAAAGGAAAGTAATGCAAAAAACAGCGCCCGATCTCCTGTCAGCCCAAAAGAAAACCTGCGGGAGATCATCCCACAGGCTTCTGTCTGCACATACAAGATATTTTATTTTTATCGCTCCTCACGGAAGTAAGGAAGTCCCAGTCCCGCCGGAGGCTGGTGCTCCTTCTTCTTACGGAAGCTGGTGATCACAAGAACGATGATGGTAACCACATAAGGCAGCGCCTTGAACACTTCCTGCATACTTCTTCCCAGTCCGGGGATGTACAGATAAAGGATATAGAGAGCGCCGAAAAGGAAAGCGCCCCAGACTGCGTTTAACGGTTTCCACAGAGCGAAGATTACAAGGGCAACCGCAAGCCATCCTCTGTCTCCGAAACCATTGTCCGTCCATGTTCCTCCGGAGTACTCCATAACGAAGTACAGTCCGCCCAGACCCGCAAGACCTGCGCCGATGCAGGTGGAAAGGTATTTATACTTGGTTACGTTAATGCCCGCAGCGTCTGCTGTAGCCGGGCTTTCACCGATAGCGCGCAGGTTCAGCCCGTATCTTGTACGGAACAGGAAAATAGAAAGCACCACCGCCGCAATAACGCAGAGATAAGTCATAAAACCATAGCTGAAAAGAAGATCGCCCAGCACAGGGATCTTCGATAATCCCGGAATCTTCGCCGTGTAGGCTCCGCCTGTAACCTTCACGGAAATCTGTCCCACGCCGCCTGCCAGCTTGGAGATGGAGCCGCCGAAGAAGTTGCCGAACCCGGTTCCAAAGATCGTCAGGGCAAGACCGGTAACGTTCTGGTTCGCGCGAAGGGTAATGGTCAGCACACTGTAGATCAAACCGCCCAGCGCCGCGCAGGCAAAGGCGCACAGAAACGAGATCAGCACGCCGATAAAAGCGTTTGGATCCGGATTATCTTTCTCATAAAGGAAAGCGGCCATCAGACCGGAGATACCGCCCATATACATAATTCCCGGGATACCCAGGTTCAGGTTGCCGGATTTCTCCGTCATGATCTCGCCAAGCGTGCCGTACAGGATACAGATGCCCTGTACAATAGCTTTCTGAATAAAGATAATAAGTACACTCATCGCATCTTCCTCCTATTTCTTTGTACGCTCAAGTCTGTAGTTGATAAAGAATTCCGCTCCGATAAGGAAAAACAGGATGATTCCCAGGATAACGTCGGAAGCGTTCTCGTTCAGTCCGTACTGGGAAGCGATCTGCACCGCTCCCTGCTGCATGAATACGATACCGAAGGATACCGCCAGCATGATAAAAGTATTAAACTTGGAAAGCCACGCCACGATAATGGCGGTAAATCCTCTTCCGTCCGCCGTCATTGTGGAGATCGTATGACTTGCGCCGCTGACGATAACAAAGCCCGCGATACCGCAGATCGCGCCGGAGATAGCCATGGTGCGGATGATGACTCTCTTCACATGGATACCGGCGTATCTCGCCGTATTCTCACTTTCGCCCACTACGGCGATCTCATATCCCTGTTTGCTGTATTTCAGATAAATGAACATTACTACGGTGAAAACCATGACAATAAGGATATTCCATCCATATCTCTGTCCGAACAGCTCAGGAAGCCATCCGGCCTGGGTGGCCTGGTTGATGATTCCAACCGTGTTGGAGCCCTTGGGGTTCTCCCAGAAAACGATACAGTAGGTAACTACCTGCATGGCCACATAGTTCAGCATCAGGGTGAACAGCGTCTCGTTTGTATTCCAGTATGCCTTGAATACAGCCGGGATCATTCCCCAGATCATTCCTCCAACAGCGCTGGCTATAAACATTACGATGAGAAGCAGCACCGGAGACATGGCGTCTCCCGCATAGATCATGGCCGCTGCGGCGCAGGCGCCGCCGATGAGGATCTGCCCCTCGGCTCCGATATTCCAGAAGCGCATCTTAAAAGCAGGAGCCAGGCCGATGGAAATACATAAAAGCACCATCGTATCACGAAGCGTCTGCCACACACGGCGCTCGGAGCCCAGGGCGCCGTCCCAGATTGCTTTATAAACGTCCATGGGATTCATCTTTACCAGGGCAAAGATCACGCCCGCACAGACGATCAACGCCAGAATCAGAGCAATAATGCGGATCAGAAGCCGTTTCTGCCAGCCGATGTGATCACGCTTTGACATTTTTAAGAAAGGTTCTTTATGCATTACTCTTCCCCTCCTTTTTCATGTTTCGTCATCAGAAGTCCGATTCCCTCTTTTGTAGCCGTTCTTCCGTCCACTACTCCGCTGACTCTGCCGCCGCAGAGTACCGTGATCCTGTCGCAGAGCGCAAGAAGAACGTCAAGATCCTCGATCACACAGATCACTGCCACACCGTGCTTTTTCTGTTCGTTCAAAAGCCGGTATATGGTGTGGGAAGAATTAATATCAATTCCCCTGGTTGGATACGCAACCATAAGGACTTTGGGATTCTGGGCAATCTCTCTTCCTACCAGGACCTTCTGTACGTTTCCGCCGGACATCTGGCGGACCGGAGCGGAAATGCTGGGCGTCATGATCTCAAGCTGATCCTTGATCTCCGTTGCCAGCTTCCGTGGGCCTTTCCGGTCCAGAAGAGCGCCCTTGCCGTCGTGATAGCTCCTGAGCATCATGTTGTCCGTCATGTCCATATCGCCCACAAGCCCCATACCGATACGGTCCTCCGGCACAAAGGCAAGGCTGACGCCCAGCTCCTGGATCTCTACGGAATTCATCTTTGCCAGATCTTTCTGGCTTCCGTCATCGTCATAGAAAATAATCTGGCCGCTTTCTGAGCCCTGCAGGCCGGCTACAGCCTCCAGTAGCTCCTTCTGACCACTTCCGGAAATTCCTGCGATACCGAGGATCTCTCCGCTGTTTACAGTAACGTCCACATCGTCCAGAGTCTTCACGCCTTCTTTATCTTTACAGGTAAGTCCCTTGATTTCCAGGCGCTTCTTCGTATTCTCCGGATCCGGCCGCTCAATGTCCAGATCCACTTTGGCTCCCACCATCATCTCGGAGAGGCTCTGCACATTTGTTTTTGCAGTTTCCACCGTGTCTATGTAACGTCCTTTTCTAAGGATTGCCACTCTGTCGGAAAGAGCCAGAACTTCCTGAAGTTTGTGAGTGATGATAATAATGGAACAGCCGTCTTTTTTCATATTGCGCAGAATATCAAAAAGACGGTCCGCCTCCTGAGGCGTCAGCACAGCGGTAGGCTCGTCCAGGATCAGGATACGGGCTCCTCTGTAAAGCATCTTCACAATTTCTACTGTCTGCTTCTGGGAAACGGACATCTGGTAGATTTTTTCGGAAAGGTTCAGATCAAATCCATATTTGTCCAGAAGCACCTGGATCTCCTCCGTAACCTTCTTCATATTCAGCATCTGTTTTCCCGGAAGGCCGAGAATAATATTTTCTGCTGCTGTCAGCACGTCCACCAGTTTAAAATGCTGGTGTACCATACCTATTCCAAGAGCAAACGAATCCTTCGGAGAGCGGATCGTCACCTCTTTGCCGTCTACCAGAATATGCCCGGAATCCGGATAATAAATCCCGTAGATCATATTCATCAGCGTTGTCTTGCCGCTTCCGTTTTCTCCCAGGATCGCAAGGATCTCTGATTTCTTCAGAGTGAGATCCACATGGTCATTCGCCAGCACAGAACCGAAACGCTTTGTGATCTGTTTCAGTTCAAGAGCATAATTGTCTCCCACTTCCATTCCCTCCTTCTGTGTATTCCTGCAGCGCACCATATTTTTGCACTGTCCGGTATTCTATTATTGGCAGAACTCCTATCGAAAACAGGATAGAATCCAAAGATCAAAAGCCTTCTTTTCCGAAAGCCTCTGATATTTGAATTTTATCAGAAAAACGGAGCTGCTGGCAAGCAGCTCCGCCCATTTTTATGCTTATTCTTCTACGATAGAAGTGATTCCGTCGATGGCAAGATCAAATGCCGGAGCGGAACCGTACTCGGATTCATGGAAATATCCGTCGGAAATGTATTCGATGCCGTTCTTCTCATATGTGGTAACTTCTTTTCCATCCACAGTAAATGTAGAAGTATCAAATACATGAAGAGATCCGTCGATGATCGCGTTCTCTACTTCTTCAACCTTCTCTGCGGTGCCTTCTGCAACAACTGCTTCATTGAGAGGAGTCAGCTTGTCTGCGCCTTCTGCAAAGCCTTTGCACCAGTCAACGTCGATAGGAGTTCCGTCGATCATGCACTGTACCGCATAGGTATAATATACGCCCCAGTCGATAGACGCGGAAGTCAGAGCAGTATTCGGAGCAACAGAGGTCATGTCAATGTTGTATCCAACGCAGGGTACGCCTGCCGCTTCACATGCAGTAGGAGCTCCTGTAGTATCCGCATGCTGGCTGATGAGTACGCAGCCGTCGGAGATCAGAGCGTCCGCACATTCTTTTTCAAGGTCAAAGCTTGCCCAGCTGTTGGTATATTTTACTTCCATTGTCACAGACGGGCATACGCTCTTGGCTCCCAGATAGAAAGAGGTGTAGCCGGAAATAACCTCTGCATACGGGAATGCTCCTACATAACCTATTTTCGCAGTGTCTTCCGTGATCGTTCCATCCTCGATCATTTCATTGAGCTTCAGGCCGGCTACTACGCCGGAAACATAACGTGATTCATAAATGTTTGTAAAATAGTTGTGCATATTGGACAGTCCGCTGGATGCAGCCTGTGTTCCTGTTGCGTGGCAGAACTGTACTTCCGGATATTCCGCCGCTGCCTGCAGGATATAAGTCTCATGTCCGAAGCTGTTGGCAAAAACGATCTGCGCGCCCTGGTCAGCCAGGTCACAGGCCGCATCGTAGCATGCCTCGTTCTCACCGATCAGAGTCTTCTCAATAACCTGGGAATCATCCAGTCCCAGATTTTCCACCATCTCATCGATACCTGCCATATGGGACGCACTGTATCCCTCATTTTCATCTCCGATGTAGATGATTCCGATCTTCAGATCCTCCTTGGCAATGCCCTCTCCCTCAGATGCGTACACAGGTGCTGCCATTGTCACAGCCATGGCTGCGGCAAGACCAATTGCTAATAATTTCTTCATCCTTCTTTCCTCCTTCTTTCCGGGTGTTTTTAGATAAGAACAAAGCGGGTCTTTCCGCTTCAATACTTCATCCCTGCTCTATCTCCGGAAGCCCGCGGCTCTGCAGAAAGGAAAAGCTCCATTCTTTCGCGCGAATCGCCCCGTCAGAGAACCAGGGAAACAAAAGAGGCCCAACACCCACCGCGTTACGCCTCTTTGTAAGTACTTTTATCATACCGAAAACAGCAAAAATTGTCAATATAATTAGAAGATTCTTACTATTTTTAAGCATAGCTAATTTTTTTTGTAGTTCTTCTTTCCGCCTTGACTTTTGAGCTTTAAAGCGTTATACTACAAAAATCAGAACCATTCCTTATATTTTATATGTAAGGCATAAAAGGTATAAAAGAGGAGGATTTCAGAATGAAAAAGCAAATTTTAGCAGTGGCATTATCCGCTTCCATGGCTGCAGGATTAAGCGGTGTCAGCGTTTATGCTGCAGATGATACATATACCATCGGTATCTGCCAGCTTGTACAGCATGAAGCGCTGGACGCTGCCACTACGGGGTTTAAGGACGCCGTAACGGAAGCCCTCGGCGATAAGGTTACCTTTGATGAACAGAACGCCCAGGGAGATTCCAATACCTGTTCTACTATTATCAATGATTTTGTTTCCGACGATGTGGATCTGATCCTTGCCAACGCCACGGCTGCTCTTCAGGCGGCAGTTGCGGGAACCAGCGATATTCCTATTCTCGGAACTTCCGTAACGGAATATGGAGTTGCTCTGGATCTGGATGACTTTGACGGCACAGTAGGCGGGAATGTTTCCGGTACCTCCGACCTGGCTCCTCTGGATCAGCAGGCAGCTATGCTGAACGAGCTGTTTCCGGACGCCAAGAATGTAGGACTTCTTTACTGTTCCGCGGAAGCCAACTCTCAGTATCAGGTGGATACCGTGAAGGCTGCTCTGGAAGAACTGGGATATACCTGCGAATACTACGCGTTCTCCGATTCCAACGACCTTTCTTCCGTTGTAAATTCGGCAGCTTCTGAATGCGACGTAATTTATGTACCTACAGACAACACGGCAGCTTCCAATACAGAGATCATTAATAATATCTGTGCGCCCGCCGGAGTTCCGATCGTTGCAGGCGAAGAAGGAATCTGCGAGGGCTGCGGCGTTGCAACTCTGTCCATTGATTACTATGATCTTGGCGTCGCAACTGGAGAAATGGCTGTGCGCATCCTTCAGGATGGCGAAGATATTTCCACAATGCCTATTGAATACGCTCCGAACTTTACCAAAAAATATAATCCCGCCCTCTGTGAAGAACTCGGCGTAGAGGTTCCGGACGATTATGTACCCATCGGCGAAGAAGCGGAAGCTGACGATGAAGCTGCGGAAGAAACTGCCGATACCGCAGAGACAGAAGAAGCCGCAGGTGAAGATGCCGTTGCTGCGGAGGACACAACAGAGACTGCAGAGACAGAGGAAACTGCGGACGAAGGCGCCGCTGAGGAAGACGCAGCCGCAGAGGCCGAATAATCGCCTGCTGACAGAAACCGTTACTGTCAGACAATAAAAGAAATAAGATATGAAAACATATAAACACTCTCAGCGAGAAGGGGTTTTCCTTTCTCGCTGTCTGTGCGTTCATACAGGAGGACATCCCAATGGAAATTATGAGCTTAATAAACGCGCTGCCGGGAGCCGCCGCCCAGGGGCTTATCTGGGGTATTATGGCGATCGGCGTTTATCTTACCTTCCGTATCCTGGATATCGCGGATCTTACCGTGGATGGAACCATGTGTACCGGAGGTGCCGTCTGCATCATGATGCTGATGAGCGGACATAATATCTGGATCTCTATGCTGGCGGCTACCGGAGCCGGAATGCTGGCCGGACTGGCCACCGGGATCTTTCACACAGTCATGGGAATTCCCGCTATCCTGGCCGGAATCCTGACGCAGCTTTCCCTCTATTCCGTAAACCTGAAGATCATGGGAAAGGCAAATCAGGCTGTCAACGTGAACAAATATGATCTTCTTGTCTCACTGCGCTATATCAAGGACGTTCCTTTTTATCAGAATACAATTCTGATCGTGGCGATTTTTATCGTTGTTCTGATCGCCCTTCTCTACTGGTTTTTCGGTACGGAGCTTGGCTGTTCCCTGCGCGCTACCGGATGCAATCCCAACATGTCCAGGGCACAGGGAATCAATACTGACGTGAGCAAGGTTCTCGGCCTTATGCTCTCCAACGGGCTTGTTGCACTTTCAAGCGCGCTTCTCGCCCAATACCAGGGATTTGCGGACGTTAATATGGGACGGGGAGCTATCGTTATCGGCCTTGCGGCAGTGATCATCGGCGAAGCAATTTTCAGCCGGATCTTCCGCAATTTTGCCCTGCGTCTTGTAAGCGTGGTAATCGGTTCGATTCTTTACTATCTGGTTCTGCAGGCGGTTATCTGGATGGGTATCGACACAGATCTGCTCAAGATGCTCTCCGCCATTGTTGTAGCTATCTTCCTTGCAGTGCCTTACTGGAAGGCAAAATACTTCTCAAAACCAATCAAACGGGGAGGAAACAAGAATGCTTGAGCTGAAAAACATATACAAAACTTTTAATCCTGGAACAATCAACGAAAAAGTGGCTTTAAACGGCCTTTCGCTTACATTGAAGGAGGGAGACTTTGTTACCGTCATCGGCGGAAACGGAGCCGGCAAGTCCACCATGCTGAACGCCGTTGCCGGAACCTGGCTGGTGGATGAAGGCCAGATCATTATCGACGGAAACGACGTCACCAGGCTTTCCGAGCATAAAAGAGCCGCTTATCTCGGCCGTGTTTTCCAGGATCCTATGACCGGAACAGCAGCCACCATGGAAATTGAGGAAAATCTGGCGCTTGCCAAACGCCGTGGAAAGTTCCGCTCACTCCGCGCCGGCATTACCCGGAGCGAGCGCGAAGAATACAAAGAGCTTCTGAAGATTCTGGATCTTGGTCTGGAGGATCGTCTGACATCCAAAGTAGGACTGCTTTCCGGCGGTCAGAGACAGGCGCTGACGCTTCTGATGGCCACTCTTAAGAAGCCGAAACTTCTGCTTCTGGACGAACACACGGCAGCCCTGGACCCGAAAACAGCGGCAAAGGTGTTGGAGATCACCGAAAAAATTGTAAACCGCGATCACCTCACCACATTAATGATCACACACAATATGCACGACGCCATCGTACACGGCAACCGCCTGATCATGATGATGGAAGGAAAAATCATTCTGGATATCGAAGGAGAGGAAAAGAAAAAGCTGACTGTGCGGAATCTTCTGGATCAGTTTGAAAAAGCCAGCGGACAGGAATTTTCCAACGACGCCGCATTGTTAAGCTGATATAACCCGGCAAATACAGAGCAGAAAAACCCTGCCATATTTCAGAACATCCGTTTTTGAAAAAGGATGGAAATGAAATATGGCAGGGTTTTTGTTTTTGGCAGCTCCATGCTGCCTGTTATTTAATTCCTTTCATGGAAAGACTGATCCTGTTTTTCTTCAGATCCACGCCCAGGACCCGGACGTCAACCACATCTCCTACGCTTACTGCCTCCAGGGGATGTTTGATAAACTTATCGCTGATCTCGGAAATATGGACAAGACCGTCCTGATGAACGCCGATATCCACAAAAGCGCCGAAGTCGATCACATTCCTCACTGTCCCTTTCAGGATCATCCCCTCTTTGAGATCCTTCATATCCAGCACGTCTGTGCGGAGTATAGGCTTTGGCATTTCGTCTCTGGGATCTCTGGCAGGCTTTTCCAGCTCTTTTACGATATCCCGGAGAGTGATCTCCCCGATTCCCAGCTCTTCCGCCATCTTCTTATAGTCCCTGATCTGACGGGAAATGCCGGAAAGTTTTCTCTCTGCCACATCCTCTGGTGTGAATCCCAGCTTTATCAGAAGCTTTTCAGCCGCCTCATAAGTTTCCGGATGTACGCTGGTGGAATCCAGAGGATTCTTTCCTCCGTTGATCCTCATAAATCCGGCGCACTGCTGGAACGCCTTCGGCCCCAGCTTCGCCACTTTAAGAAGCTCCTGCCTGCTTTCAAATCTTCCGTTTTCCTCGCGATAAAGCACAATATTTTTCGCAATAGCTTTGCTTATTCCGGAAATATACTCCAGAAGGGAGGCTGACGCGGTGTTCAGGTCTACTCCCACTTTGTTTACACAGTCTTCAACAACTCCCGTAAGAGCTTCACCCAGCTTCTTCTGGTTCATGTCGTGCTGGTACTGTCCAACGCCGATAGACTTGGGATCGATTTTTACCAGCTCCGCAAGCGGATCCTGAACCCTTCTTGCAATAGACGCGGCGCTTCTCTGCCCTACGTCAAAATTGGGGAACTCCTCTGTAGCCAGCTTGCTGGCAGAATATACGGAAGCTCCGGCCTCGTTAGTGATCACATAGGAAACCTTCTCCGGGATTTCCTTCAGAAGTTCCACTATGATCTGTTCGGATTCCCTGGAAGCAGTTCCGTTTCCAAGAGAGATCAGAGAAATGTTATATTTCTTTATCAGCTTTTTCAGTGTGTCCTTTGCGGCGCGTATTTTTGTTTCCGTGGTGGGAGCCGTAGGATAAATGACAGTAGTATCCAGTACTTTTCCTGTGGCGTCCACTACCGCCAGCTTGCATCCGGTACGGAACGCCGGATCCCATCCCAGGACTACTCTTCCCGCGATAGGAGGCTGCATCAGAAGCTGTTCCAGATTTTTGCCGAATACACGGATTGCTCCGTCTTCCGCTTTTTCCGTAAGGTCGTTTCTGATCTCCCTCTCGATAGCGGGAGCGATCAGACGCTTATAGCTGTCCTCCACGACTTCCCTAAGTACAGGGGTGGTGTTGGGATTATCCTTTTTGATCACCTGGCGGCAGAGCCATCCAATGATTTCCTCTTCCGGAGCAGTGATCTTTACGGTAAGTATCTTTTCTTTCTCCCCGCGGTTCAGGGCGAGAACACGATGCCCTGCCAGTTTTTTCACCGGCTCCTCAAATTCATAGTACATTTCGTACACAGAAGCTTCTTCCGGCTTCTTCGCAACTGAGACTACCGTTCCTTTTTTTGCCGTCAGTTTCCGGATATATATTCTGTAATCCGCCTCGTCGGAAATGTACTCCGCCAGAATATCCCTGGCGCCGTTTATGGCGTCTTCTTCTGTCTCTACGCCTTTTTCCTCAGACAGAAAGGCTTTCGCCTCCTCCTGCATGGATTTTTTCGTCATCTGTAGCATCAGGATATCCGCCAGAGGTCCCAGTCCCTTTTCCTTCGCGATCGTGGCGCGGGTCCGGCGTTTCGGCCGGTAAGGGCGGTATAAGTCCTCTACAACCACCAGTGTCCGGGCTTCCATGATCTGTTTTTTCAACTCTTCAGTCAGTTTGCCCTGCTCCTCGATGCTGCCAAGAACCTGCTCCTTCTTCTCTTCCAGATTGCGAAGATACAAGAGCCTTTCATGAAGCGAGCGGAGCTGTTCGTCATTCAGAGAACCTGTGACCTCCTTGCGGTAACGGGAAATAAACGGGATCGTACATCCTTCGTCGATCAGTTTTACCGCCGCTTCCACCTGCCAGCGCTCTACAGACAGCTCCTTTGTAATTTCCAGAATAATATCCATGTCTTCCTCCAAGTAGATTTGTTATGCCTCTGCGTTATAATCGTCTTCCGGATGGATTTCCGGAAGGCTGTTTTCCGGATCTTCCTCCGGCTGCGGTCTGTCAAATTCTCCTAAAGCGTCCATATAAAAAGCTGTCTCCGCCGCCTGCATATAGGGCAACAGCCACAAAAGAGCGATATAAAGCGTGAAAGCGGATAAAATGATCAGAGGCAGGAAACTAAGTTCAAGAACAAAATACTTCCATTTCTTTCCGCGCATAAGCCTGACACTGGTTTTCAGCGCTTCCAGACCGCCCATTTCCCCGTTGTCCGCCAGGAGATAGAATGTCAGGACCAGCGGGATCTTAAAGATCACGCCCAGAACCATTCCCAGAACAAGAAGCGCCATGGCCGTCTGCAGCCAGGACACCTGCGCGTCTAAGGTCTGGGCTTCAGGACTTGTCATGATCGTCCAGTAGTTAAGGGGCAGCATCAGAATCGTATCAATCAATGACAGCACAAGACCTGCCACCAGCACTCTGTCCGGCTGGTTCCGGAACAGATAGAGCAGATCCCCAAGCCCGAATTTTCTGCCCCTTGACATATTCAAAAGCATATAACTGTACCCTGTGGAAAAAATCATTCCGATCAGAGATACAATGAACAGGAATGCCTGGCTCATCAGAAGGGCCGGAATCGTCTCCCCGGGAAACAGCCCGGAAGCCATATAATTTCCTATCAGATTTACTGCTGATGAGAGAAGCAGTCCTCCTACGGCCAGTCCCCAGTTTCCTCTTAAGCTTTCCTTTGCGTGCAATTTCCAGTATTTTCTGTTTTTACTCATTTTTGTCTCCAGTCTTTCCTGAAAAAATAGGATTTGTCCTTATTAAACCAGATACTCCCAAAATCGTCAAGTTCAGAATTAATTTCTCCGCTTACACAAACAGCAGTTTGGAACTTTTCCCTCACTGCTGTTTATGCGTTGTTTCCATTCAAATATATCTTTTCTTACTTTTTCAGTCAGCCAGATTAAAAGCGTCATGCACTGCGTTCATGGCGCGGACGCCGTCGTTTTCATCTATGAGAACGGTTACGCGGATTTCTGAAGTAGAAATCATATTAATGTTGACCCCTTCGTTATAAAGGCTCTCAAACATTTTTGCAGCCACGCCCGGATTGCTCATCATTCCCGCTCCTACGATGGAAAGCTTGGCAATATTTCTCTCTGAATGAAGCTCCTTATATCCCAGCCTTGCCTGATTTTCTTCAAGGGCCGCTACCGCGTCGTCCAGATCTTTTTTATCTACGGTAAAAGAAATGTCCTTTGTGCCGGCACGTCCGATAGACTGCAGGATCACATCCACATTAATATGTTTTCTGGCCAGAACATCAAATAATTTAAATGCCATTCCAGGCACATCCTTTAAGCCGATTACTGCAATCCTCACGGCGTCTGTATCAAGAGCCACTCCGCTGATCAGCATTCTTTCCACTGTAACTTCCTCCTTTACCACAGTTCCCTCACTGTCATTCAGACTGGAGCGCACCACCAGCGGCACTCCGTATTTTTTCGCCATCTCCACGGAACGGTTATGGAGTACCCCCGCCCCCAGAGTCGCCAGATCCAGCATCTCGTCATAGGTAATCTCTTTAAGTTTTCTGGCATTTGGCACTTTTCTTGGATCCGCAGTGTAAACACCGTCCACGTCCGTATAAATTTCACAGGCGTCCGCATGGAGCGCCGCCGCGAGAGCCACTGCTGTTGTATCGGAGCCCCCTCTTCCGAGCGTGGTATAATCGTCGTATTTATTAATTCCCTGGAAGCCGGTGACCACTACGATCCTGCGGCTTTCCAGTTCTCTTCGGATACGCTCCGTATCAATTCTCTTCAGACGGGCATTGCCGTGAACGCTCGTCGTGTGCATCGCCACCTGAAAAGCGTTGAGGGATACCGCCGGGATTCCCATACTGTCCAGAGCCATACTCATCAAAGCTACAGACATCTGCTCTCCTATAGTAAACAGCATGTCCATTTCCCGCTTAGGCGGTTTGGAGTTGATATCCTCCGCCATAGCGATCAGCTCGTCTGTATATTTTCCCATGGCGGAAAGAACAACCACCACGTCGTTTCCTTTTTTATATTCTTCCGCGCATCTTCTGGCGACATTAAAGATTCTCTCCTTGTCCGCCACCGAAGTACCGCCGAATTTCTTCACCACTAACATAATTTCCTCCTGCTGCCGGACAATGCTTTCATCAGCGGCAGCACCTTATTTTCTTTCTTCCAGGGACAGAGTCATCCCTTCACTCATGAAAACAGATATTTCATCATATCCCATCCATGAGCCACTGTATTCCCGCTTTCTGCGGCTTCTTTTTCATTATAATGCCAGGTATGCTCCTGTGGCTTCGTACTGTCATAGAGAAGATAAGGAACCGGCTCCGCCACATGAGTGCGCACTTTAATGGGCGTGGGATGATCCGGCAGGATCAGCATCCGGTAATACTCTCCGGAAGCGTCCAGGCCCTCTTTTACCAGACGGATCAGTCTCTGATCCAGATATTCAATGGCCTGTATTTTCTTTTCCACACTTCCCTGGTGTCCCATCTCATCGGGAGCTTCCACATGGATATAGGCAAAATCATAGCCCTGCTCTGTAAGAGCCTTTACAGCGGCCTGCGCCTTACCCTCGTAATTGGTATGAAGACCTCCGTTTGCTCCTTCCACCTCAATACGGTCCATTTCCGCTCCTACGGCAATTCCCTTGAGGAGATCCACGGCGGAGATCATAACGCCTCTTTTATGATAAATATTCTCAAAGGAGGTAAGGATCGGTTTCGTTCCCGCGCCCCAGAACCAGAAGCTGTTGGCAGGATTCAGTCCCTGCTCTTTTCTCTTTTTGTTCAGCGGATGATCCTTCAGGATCTCATAACTCCTCTTCTGCATGTATCGGAGAGTTTCGTCCTGCGGGAGATATTCCCCGATCTTTCTAGTGAGAATATCATGGGGCGGCGTCAGTTCCAGCACCTGTCCCTTATCCCATACAAGACAGTGACGGTAGCTTGTCCCTGTATAAAAACGATAAGTTTCATTTTCAAGCTCTCTGCACACGTCTCTCAGCAGGATCTCCGCGTCTTCGGTGCTGATCTCGTCCGAACTGTGATCAAGAATCGTCTGCTCCTCGTATGGCGCGTCCTCCTCTGTCAGAGTAACAAGATTACAGCGGTACACCACATCGCTGTCCTTCATATCCACACCGATGCTCAGTGCTTCCAGAGGAGATCTGCCAGTATAATATTTTCTGGGATCATACCCTATTACAGACAGATTTGCCGTGTCGCTTCCCGGCGCCATTCCTTCCGGAATAGTGGCGACCATACCGATCTCCGAAATTCCCGCCAGCTCATCCATCGCCGGTGTTTTCGCACAGGACAAAGGCGTTCCGCCGTTCAGGCTCTCCAGCGGCCAGTCAGCCATTCCGTCTCCCAAAACCACTACATATTTCATAATAATCTCATTCCTCCTCTGTGCCTGAGTTTCAGTCCTTCACGCGGATCATTGTGATCACTTTACCATTCAGCTTTTTCACTTTTTCCTGGTATTCGCCCTGTTTCATTTTGGAAGTGATAAACGCAAATTCGCCCGGAAGCTGTTTCAGATTTACAATCTGGACGTCCTCAAAAATATCCTTCACCTGTTCTACGGTAGCTTCTTTTACCCTGACGAAAAATCTGCCTTCCACCTGGCTTAAGTCCATCAGCTCCAGAGGACGGCTTGTCCAGTTTGTCATGATATTTCTGTGAAGATGTTTTGCCTCGTCCACAACGTCCGCCACCACAGCGCTGGCGGTGGGAAGCTTGCCTGCGCCGCTTCCGTAAAACATGGCGTCTCCGAGAACGTTTCCATGTACAAAAACAGCGTTAAATACATCGTTTACGCTGTAAAGAGGGCTTTCTTTGCCAACCAGGAAAGGCGCAACCATTGCATAGAAGGAATCGCCGCCTACCTTCCGGCTGGTTGCCAGAAGCTTTATCGACATTCCCAGTTCGGCGGCATAAGCCATATCCTCCGGAGTGATCTTTGTAATCCCTTCCGTGTAAATATTTTCATAATTCAAAAATTTACCATATGCAAGAGAAGAAAGAATAGCAATCTTCCGGCAGGCGTCGTATCCTTCCACATCCGCGGTAGGATCAGCCTCCGCATACCCCTTCTCCTGAGCTTCTTTCAGAACAGTGTCAAAATCTGAACCTTCCGTGCTCATCTTATAAAGCATATAGTTGGTGGTTCCATTTAAGATTCCGGTAATCTCGTCAATTTCGTCTGCTGTCAGCGAGGAGTTCAGCGCACGGATGATAGGGATTCCGCCTCCGCAGCTTGCCTCAAACAGAAAGTTGATATCTTTTTCCTTGGCAATCTCCATAAGCTCCGGACCATGTTTGGCTACCAGAGCCTTATTGGAGGTGCAGACACTTTTTCCGGACTCCAGCGCCCGCTTCACAAAGGTATACGCCGGTTCGATTCCGCCCATGACCTCTACAACGATATCTATCTCCGGATCGTTGGCAATGATCTCATAATCGTGCACAAGGATCTCCTGCACAGGATCTCCCGGAAAATCTCTCAGATCCAGAACATATTTAATATTAATTTCCGCGCCGGCGCGCTTATTGATGCTTTTGTGGTTGGTATTGATAACCTCCACTACGCCGCTTCCTACTGTACCATAGCCTAATACTGCGATATTTACCATATTTCCCTCCACTGTTGTCTCTTATTTTGATTTCCGGCAGAAATCCATTTTCACTCTTTTCCCAGGATCTTCAGATAATGGATTCCTTCCCTCTGCTCAATTTCTTCTACCATTGCTTCCGCATTTCCCTCGCCCGGAAGAATGTCCACACTGAGGGTAAGGGTCGCAATTCCATTAATAGGGATACTCTGATGGATCGTCAGGATATTTCCGTGAAATCGCGCGATCGTCTGCAGCACGCCGGACAATAATCCCGGTTCATCGTCCATCTGAATAATAAAGGTGATCGTTTTCCCTCTGGTCTGTTCGTGGAATGGAAAAATATCATCTTTATATTTGTAAAAAGAGCTGCGGCTGATACCTGTCTGCTCCGCCGCGTCCTGCACCGTCTGTACCCTTCCGGAATCCAGCAGCTTTTTAGCCTCCACCACTTTCAGAAGTACCTCCGGCACCGCCCGCTCTCTTACTACATAATATTTCTTTTTTTCTGTTGGTTTTTCCATGATGTTCGTCCTATTCCTGAAAATCCATGTCCAATCACAGGCTCTTTACAAAAAATCCCCCGCAGGAGATGTCCGTTTATAAAAGACACCTGTTTTCCTACGAGGGATATATTATCATACCTGAATAAAGTCTGCAAGTTTTTTTTGCTGTAAAGACCCCGGTCAGGCACTCCGCTTTGCCGTCAGGCCTGCTTCCTGGACAGAGCGATCCACTTCAAATAGGCATTGATAAAGATATCGATGCCGCCGTCCAGTACTGCGTCCACATTTCCTGTTTCTTCATTTGTCCGGTGATCCTTCACCATTGTGTAAGGCTGCATAACATAAGAACGGATCTGGTTGCCCCAGCCGATGTCTGTCACTTCTCCGCGGATGCCGGAAAGCTTCTCTTCCTCTTCCTGCTGCTTGAGCAGATAAAGCTTTGCTTTCAGCATCTGCATGGCCTTGTCTTTATTCATATGCTGGGAACGCTCATTCTGGCACTGTACCACGATTCCTGTCGGAAAATGAGTGATACGGATAGCGGAAGACGTCTTGTTGATATGCTGTCCGCCTGCGCCGCTGCTTCGGTAAGTATCAATGCGAATGTCCTCGTCATTGATCTCCACGTCCAGATCCTTCTTGATATCCGGCATTACGTCGCAGGATACAAAGGAAGTCTGTCTCTTGCCCGCGGCGTTGAAGGGCGAGATCCTTACCAGACGATGTACGCCTTTCTCTGACTTCAGATAACCGTAAGCGTTTTCTCCATTTACCTGGAAGGTTACAGATTTAATTCCCGCTTCTTCCCCGTCCAGATAGTCCAGGACTTCCATGCTGAAGCCTTTATGATCCACCCAACGGCTGTACATACGGTACAGCATACCGCACCAGTCGCAGGCTTCCGTTCCGCCCGCTCCCGCGTTCAGCTTAATAATAGCGTTTTCGCTGTCATACTCCCCTGACAGCAGAGTTTTTACCCGGATGTTATCAAAATCTTTCTGAAACTGATCCAGCATTTCCTGGATTTCCGGTATCAGTTCCGGATCATTTTCTTCATAGCCCATCTCGATCATGGTCTCCATATCCTCCATCTGTGATACCAGATTCTGATAAGTTTCCATATCGTCTTTCAGGCTTTTCAGTTCCTTCATTTTTTTCTGAGACTGTTCCGCGTCGTCCCAGAAATCCGGCGCTTCCATCTCGCGCTCTAATTCTTCGACCCTCTGCTCTTTATTAGCCAGGTCAAAGTGAATCCCTCACTTCCACTAATGGTTCTGTGTACGTTGCAAGAATACTCTTGAACTGATCTAATTCAACCACAGCTTCACCTTCTTTCTTAATATTTGTGTTTTTCCCGCCCTTCTGCGCCGCAGAAGATATTCCGGCGAAAAATACGCGCAGCTTCGGCCGTCGCCTCTGCGCGCCTGCGGTTAGCATACCATATCATGGAGAAAACTGCAAGGGATGAGGCAAGTCTGCCTACAGTTCAATTGTCTCCAGATCCTCCGGAACGAAAATATTCCCGTGAAAATATCTCTTTCCTTCGGCAGTGTAAAGCTCTTTCCTTCTCATAATGTTCTTATCCTCCGTATGATAGAGGAGAAGGTTCCTGACCTCCAGTCTTTCTGCCAGTTCGCCGGCGTCCTTAACTGTAGAATGATGTTTTTCATAGGGATGAAAAACATCCGCCTGATCATGAAGACAGAACGCTTCATGGAGCAGCCATTTACTTCCTCTGGCATAACTCTCCGTAAAGGGGCTGCAGGGTTCGTCTCCGCAGCAGGTCAGCTTATCGCCCCCGCCTATGTCCATACAGAAACCATACTGTTTTGCCTTTGTAGACCTGATATCAAAAAACGTCGTCTTTCTTCCCAGCAGCAGGCGCTCTTCCCCATCGCTGACGGTTTCCATATGCAGGCGTTTACCGATAAATCGGGTATCCTTTGAAGACAGAAGCTTATCCGCCAGTTCGCTCAGAATGGCAATCACCTCATCGTGTCCGTATATCCACGCTTCTCCCTGATACTGTCCCTGGCGCATATACTGACAGATCATACGGATCATCCAGACAATACCCATCAAATGATCTACATGCTTATGGGTAACAAAAATCTCCCGCATGTCCATCCAGTTAAAGTCCGCCTGTTTCAGACGTCTCAAAATCGTATTTCCGCCGCCTCCGTCCACCAGCAGATATCTCCCGCTATCCTGAAGGACAAAGCAGGTATTATAGCACTCTGTCACCAGCGCGTTTCCGGTTCCAAGCATGGTAATTTTCATTGCAGTCTCTGTTCCTTTCTCTATCAATTTACGGCCGGTTCAGGAAAAGAAGCTTTCCGCGATGCTGATATCCGCCACATATCCCACGCTTCCCGTCATATAAAGGGTTCCGTCTTCCTGAATATCAATCTGGATCATCCCGCCCGGCTGATTCACATTGACCCGTCTCTCTACCAGACCCAGACGGTAAGCCGCGGCCGCAGCCGCGCAGCTTCCTGTTCCGGAAGCCTTTGTATAACCGGAACCCCGCTCCCAGATTTCAATATCCAGGTTTCCGGAATCGATCCGGCGGCAGATCTGGAGATTCATCCTCTCTGGAAATTCATCCGCGTTTTCTACATAGGGGCCAAGCTCTCTGGCAATCTCTGCGTTTACCTGATCCATAAAAATAATACAGTGCGGATTTCCCACCGTAAGACAGGTGGCCTTATACTCCTTCTGATGGAAAGTAAAATCCTCATTAATTACTTCCCGGACTTCTCCCGTTACCGGGATCTCTCTGGAAAGGAAGGACGCCTTTCCCATATTTACCCTGAACTCTGTAGCACGGCTATTCAGGCATTCCACTTCAATAGATCCTGAAAGAGTCTCAATGCTGAATTTCTGCTCTTTTACATAACCGTGATCCATCAGATATTTGGCAAAAATGCGAACGCCATTGCCGCTGATGGCCGACTCGCTTCCATCTGAATTATAAATATGCACGCCCATTTTCCCATTGATATCCACCGGACCGTAAAGCACTCCGTCCGCCCCAAGTCCAAAACCTCTCTGGCACATAAGCGCGATCTTCTTTCCATGAAGATGTGCCGCATTTTTATTGGGGTCCAACACAAGATAGTCATTCCCCAGTCCCTGATATTTCATCATAGTCAAACAATCTGCCATAGCCGCGTCCTTCCTTTCACAGTTATTCTTTATTTTCTATTATATCTGTTTCTTTTCCAATGTACATAGGATAAAATGCGGGATATATTGCAAAAAATGCGGTTTTAGGGCAGCTAGGCAATCTCAATAAGTTCTCTTCGATAATCGGAAAAGGATTCCGTTCCTGTTTTTGTTACAATAAAACCATCCTCAAACCGGACTCCCATTTTGTGTTCATTATCACCCAGATAAACGCAACTGCAGAATGTCATTCCTTCTTCCAGGAGAAAATCTGAATCAGACTCGATCCACGGGTATTCCCCTTCCATCAGTCCTGTTCCATGACAGGGGCCATACAATATATTTTTTTCCTGTCCCAGCGCTTGAATTGCCTGATAATGAGCATCACTAACTGCTTTTGCGGAAATTCCGGCCCGTGCTGTTTCTAAAATGGCTTTCTGTCCGGCCAGACTTGCCTCTATCAGTTTTTTCTGCACATCTGACGCTTTTCCCATAACTACTGCGCGTCCCATGGTAGAAGCATATCCCTGATATCTTGCACCTATCTGAATTTGTACCAGATCCCCGTTATGTATTTCTCTTCCCCGGCAGCGTCCTATAGCAAGATTAGATCCCTCTCCGGCAAGAATCCAACATGGATATGCCTCTCCTTCTGCGCCTTCACTATACATAGTACTCACTGCAATGCCACGGGTCTGTTCCTCTGTCATTCCAACCTGAATAGTATCCAGCACTTTTTTCATAGCGCATTGTGTAATTCTGTATGCTTCTCTCATACATGCGATTTCCGCTGGCGATTTCACTGCCCGAAGCTTGGATACTAGCGTATCTGCTTTTACAAACTCCGGAGAACCCAACTGTATCCGCGCTTCCTCCAAAGCCATATAGACCACGTGAGAAATCAGGCAGCCCCCCACAATACCAATTCTATGAACATTGATGCTTCCAACAGCTTCTTTCATCACCTCAGTAAGTGTCCATAATACAGCGCCCGGGTATTCCGGTTCAGAAGACTCTCGAAAAACAAGAACCCGGCGTATTCTTTCAATCTGCGATACGGATGATGCAAAAGTTTCACTTTCCGGCCCTATGATCAGAGTAGCCTCCCCCTCTGCCGGAATCAGCACACCTGCCAGTTCAAAATTTGGCCAGTAATTGCTATAATAACGTATAAACTGAGGCTCTGCTTCATTTCCATAAGCAAAAAGAAGATCTATTCCTTGCTGTTTCATTAATTCCTGAGTTTTTCTGATTCTATCTAAAAACTCAGCACGTTCAATTTTAGGTTTCATTTTCTACCTCCTGCAATACATTTTCATCTTTCAGCGTTCCATTTTTCATAATATACTCGAGTATATTAATTGTAATATAGTTTTGGCAAAGTTTCAATAGTATTCCCTAAAATTTTCACTAAAAAATATACGGCAGAACGGAGTTATCTTTTACAGAATTAACTGCCAACAGCTTAAACTACTGGTACTCTGTAAAATAATCACCGATCTGCCGTTTTTTCATATATGTATATATCCACGCATCGATCTAAATACTGTTTTATTTCAAAATTATCTTTATAAAGCTTCCCTCTCCATTATACTATTTTTACATCTAAAACTGCATTATAACCAGTTTCTCCTTTAATCCGGTCCATTAAAATCGTAAACGCTTTTTCTGCCATATCCGGAGGAGGAATTACGTTTAAGATTTTCTCTCCCATGAAGGAAGAGCCATTAAAGGAATAGAATCCACCATATCCAATCTCTGAAAAAGAATCTCCCAGAGCTTTCATAATTCCAAATACAATTTCATTGGTAGTAGAGACAATAGAATCAAATCTGTCACTTTCTTCTTTTTGTAATTTTGTTATCAGCTCATAAGAATCAAATTCATTAAAGCAGTTATAAAAAACATCTGACTGCCGAAAGGTCAGACCATACTCCTGCAGTGCATCCTGAAATCCCCTTAAACGGCATTGTACAGTGTAATCCCAAGATGATGTAGCAATAAATAACGGATGCCTGTATCCTTTGTCCAGAATACGGCGGGTAAGATCATAAGATGCCTTCCTGTCATCCACTGTCACTGTGGGAACCTGTACATCTTTTATAATACGGTCAAACATAACAACCTTATATGCACTTTCGTCAATCACAGATTCCGTATAAGAGACGCCTGCTATAATCACTCCGTCCACACGGCGTTTTTTCAAAGTCTCTAACATTCTCCGCTCTTTATCCAAACTTTCTTCCGTCACACATACAAGCAGACCATAGTTATTTTCAAATGTCAGCCTCTCTATTTCTTTTATTATTTTTATATAAAATGTACTGGATATATCTGGAATAACTAAAGCAATCATATTAGCAAAGCCTGTTTTCAGGGACTGTGCAAGATTATTTACCACATATCCCATCTCTTCTGCTTTCGCTCTCACCATATCAATGGTTTCCTGACGATAGCTGTAACGATCCAGCTTATTATTCAGAATATTGGAAACCGTACACCGGGATAAATTTAACTCCCTGGCGATATCTTTCATAGAAACCATATAGAATCCCCCGTACTTTACTTTTTCATCTTTGCTTAAGTTCTGTGTCTAAGATCATGTACTTTTTATATAGTAACATAAATAAACTATACGAGTCTAATTTTTTTGGAAAAATATTCTATTTGCATGACATCACACAGTACCTTCTCCTGTGATATATGCTCTTCTAATATCAAGAAGGGATAAAATCTCCTGTCCGCCAAAACAAATGGCCGCAGATTTTATCCCTTTTTAAGTTTTAATCAGAATATCCCAATGTAGCCATATAGGCCATATTGTCCTGATTGATATCCAGTCGTCCATATTGTACTACAACATCCACATCACTTCTTATATTTAATGAATATTGTCTTCCAACATCCAACTCAAGATCCTTAAATACATTCCTGTCGTTTGTGCGGAAAGCCCTGATTCGTCTTGCGGGAACCTGATAGGGAATTCCTTTTACCGGCTCCTGATCCGGAAAATATACGTCAATCTCTACGTGAGCCTCTTCGTCATTACAGTTTAAGATCATAATACATTCATGTCCCACATAATCTTCCGCTCCTCCTTTATTTTCAGGAGGTCTGTATCCATCAACAATATACCAGGACTTTTTTCCATTCATCTTTTTTACTCCTTTGCATTGTATTTTTTTATCAAGTTATACTTTTTTATAGCTTCCATTTCTCCATGCGTCTATCAAAACTGCCACTACCAGTATCGTACCTTTAATGATCTGCTGCCAAAAACTGGAGATTCCAAGCATAGTCAGTCCATTACTGATCGTAGTCAACAGCAGAACGCCGATCAAAGTGCCCCAGACATTACCTTTTCCTCCATTAATGGATGTTCCCCCCAGCACACAGGCCGAAATAATCGTCATTTCGTATGTATCTCCCGCCGTTGGAAGTCCTGCACCGGACTGTGCCGCCATCAAAATGCCAGATAGTCCTGCAAATACTCCATTTAAAATATATACTGTTAAAATTGTTCTGTCTGTATTGATTCCGGCAAGATATCCCGCTCTTTGATTAGAGCCGGTAGCATACAGCTTTCTTCCGTATGCTGTATACTTTGATAAATAATAAACACCTATATATACCATCAGAAGTACAAGCAGTATAAACGGAACAGGCCCGATATATCCCCGTCCCAGCCATGTAAAATTCTGATCACTGATTACAATAGAAATTCCGCCATTAGTAAGATATGCAATGCCTCTGACAATAGACATGGTACCCATAGTGGCTATCATAGGTACAATTTTTCCTTTTGCCACAAGAAGGCCGTTCAGAATTCCTACAGCAGCTCCTGCCAGCAGAGAAGTAACCACCACTATTACAATCGGTATTCCCTGTTTCAACATCAGAGCGCTGATCATTCCAGTCAGTCCCATCACAGATCCCACTGAAATATCAATGCAACCACTAATAAGTACCAAGGTTGTAGCTGCTGCAGTAATTCCCATAATCGAAGAATATATTCCGATGTTTATAAAATTTTTTATCGACAAAAAATTTGAAGACAAAATTGAAAACACTGCACATAAACCTATATATGCAATCAATATTGTAAATTCGCTTCCTCCGTTTTTAAAAATATTATGTCTGACCGTACTTTTCTCCATTCTAAATCCCTCCCACTGCTAATTTCATCAGGTTCTCCTGTGTGGCATCTTCTCTTGTTACCTCTCCTGCCATTCTTCCTTCACTCATTACTAAAATACGGTCTGACATAGACAGCGTTTCTTGAAGCTCAGAAGAAATCATAATAATTCCCATCCCCTGTTTGCAGAGATCTTCCATCAGACTATAGATTTCTGCTTTTGCCCCTACGTCGATTCCTCTTGTTGGATCATTTAAAATCAGAATATCCGGCGCAGTCTCCAACCAACGGGCAATTACCACTTTCTGCTGATTACCTCCGCTTAACGTTTCTACTTTTGTTTCGCCTGAAGGCGTCCGTATCCCCAGACGTTTAATCCACTGATCGGACATTTTTTTCTCTTCCCTGCTGTCGATTTTGAAATGTTTCATTAATCTGCCGATAACCGAAATACTGATATTGGAACATACAGATTCGCTTAGCATAAGTCCCTCTACTTTTCTCTCATTCGGGACATATGCAATTTTATGTCTTATGGCATCCTGAGGTGAGTTATTTCTCAGTAAAGTACCATTCATTTCAATATGCCCTTCTCTGACGTAAGCGTCTCCAAATATTCCTCTGACAACACTTGTCCTCCCAGCTCCCATCAGTCCGAACAGTCCCAGAATTTCTCCCCTGTGAAGGGAAAAACTGATGTCTTTTGCCTTTCCGCAACTAAGATGCTCTACCTTTAAAATACATTCTCCTGGTTTTTGTGGAACATGAGGATACATGCTGTCGAGCGTCCGTCCTACCATTTCCTTAACAATAGTCTCTTCGTCCACTTCTTTTGTCTGAAAGCATCCTACACTTTTTCCGTCTCGCATTACCTGTATTCTGTCTGACAGAGAGAAAATTTCATCCATTCTATGAGAAATATAAATAATACTGATTCCATGAGAAGCCAGATCTTTTACAATTTTTATAAGCTGCTCCGTTTCTACTCTGTTTAAAGCCGATGTAGGCTCGTCCATGATCAGTACTTTCATATTACGGCTCATTGCTTTCGCTATTTCTACCAATTGTTGCTGTGCTGCCGTCAATGATGATACCGGCGCATCCACGTCTATTTCATCCGTAATCTGTCCAATGATATCTCTGGCCCTTTTTCTGGCAGCGTTCCAGTCAATAGGACCGAGACTTCCTTTTTTTCGTGGCATCGCATTTACCAGAATATTTTCTGTAACTGAAAGTGTTCCGTAATTGTCCAGTTCCTGGTAAATAATACTGATTCCCATATCAATGGCTTCTTTCGGAGTATAAACTCCCAACACCTGTCCCTGATATTCTATCGTACCTTCATCTTTCGTATACGCCCCGGACAAAATCTTTAGCAGAGTAGATTTCCCTGCACCGTTTTCTCCTACTAATGCAAGTATTTCGCCTTTATTCAGGGTAATATTAACATGATCCAATGCCAGTACTCCAGGAAAGCGCTTCGTAATCCCCTGCATTTTCAAGATTGCTTCATCCATAGTCCGGCCTCCTTTATTCATCCAGCCATCTTGCTGGATTTTCGATCAACATTTTATCTATCTGCTTTTTCGTCACTCCCACTTCGTCCAGCATGGGAACAATATGTTTCAGGATATGATCATATCCCCATCCACCATATTTATGAAGCAACGATTTTAAACAAAGATCTGTAGACAAAAGCATCTGGTCTTCATATCCTCTGTCAACAATCTTCTTTACCAGAATAGCCCTTTCCCAATCTGTGACAAACCTACCTGAACCCGGTTTTACATCCCATCGGTCTGTAAACATTTCCTTTCCCCAATTATCGAATTCTACATAAACGCCCATATCCAGAAGCTTAAAAATATAGTCCTCTCTATTTTCCACATCACTATGGCAAATCACAGTTTTTTCTGGTCTGACGCCATGCTCATTTATAATTTTCATTGCCTCGATACCCTGCGTGGACCAGGGATTGATATGCACCATCAACGGTGCTCCTGTTCTTACCTGGGCACGGCAGGCACCTGTCAGCGATGTCTTCTCAAAAGGATACATTACATGACTGACACCTATCTCACCTATAAAGCCTGCCCGAATTCCACTATGCCCAATTTCCACTTCTATCTCTCGTACAATCTGGTTTTCAATCTCTTCCACACTCATCTCTAAGGTTCTTGAGTTCTGGGCGTCTTTTACATAGAAACCAGCTCCCGCAATAATATTAAGGCCAGTACGGGCTGATATACGGGCAAGCAATTCTGGATCTCTGCCCAACCCTACTGTAGATGCATCTACAATTGTCTTTCCTCCCGCACTTTTAAATGCCAGTACTTCCTCTGTCTGCGTGACTTCATCCATCATCTGTACATTATCCAGAACCGCAAATGGATTTCTCTTTAGGATTCCCAAAGATTCCATAGAAACCGGATTATACGCTATATTCTTCATACCGATTTCTTCCGGCGGAGTAAAAAAAACGCTCATATCAATAAAAATATGTTCATGAGGTGCGCAAATCCCCAATTCAGATGCTTCTTTTTTTCCCAATACAGTCATTACTGCCATATAAATTCCCCCAATTCTTTTTCAGAAATGAGCAAAGCAGACACCTTGCTCTTTTTCTTCATCTAAGTGTCCGCTTTGCTTATCAATTTACTGATGTTTTATACGAAAAGAAATTACTGTGCCCATTCGCTCTGCGGATAGTACTCTTCAATATTATTAACATCAATATAGATATGATCCATCAAAAGGCTTTCTGCGTCAGGTGTTTTCCCCTGCACAAGTTCAATGCATCCAGGCACGATATATTCGCCATATCGCTCAAGAAAATAAGAAACTCCGCCTCTCCAACAGTTTGTCTCACCACTGTTTTCCTGATTATAAAGATTTTCTCTGGTAGAAACGGATACGCCATGATTTACGATAAATACGTCATCCTCCCGGCCTGCTGCCTGAACTGCCGCAAAGGCTCCCTGCGCGCCTATATCATTGATAGATCCGATTAAAATGTGAGTTTTATCAGGATTTGCCGTCAGGAAATCCGCACATAACTGCTGTGCGAGGATAGCATCGTCATCCATAGATACTGTCGTTGTCATTGCTTCCAGTTCTTCTCGTGTATAATCTGTATTTTCAGCCAATCCATCCCAGATGCTGTCCATACGGATCTGTACAGTTTCTCCAGCTTCCGGTGTATGTTCAAAAAGGATCGCATCAATCTGTCCGTCCCATTCCTCATTTGCCAGGTTTGCCAGCGCTTCACCGCAAAGCTGTCCTGCCAACTCATTATTCGCGCCCATATATGGAGCGTCTCCTACCGGGATATCTACAGCAATGACAGGAATATCTGCATCCTGGCACTTTTGCCATATTGTATCATTCACTGCAGCATCTGAATTAAATTCCACCAGTACATCAATTCCCTGAAGAATTAAATTGTCTACATTCTCAACTGCCTTAGCTCCATCTCCGGCATTATCAACCTTGACCACTTTAATATCGATTCCCAGCTCTTCGCTCTTTTCTGCCGCTACTTTTTCGATATTTTCTCCCACCGGTACAAGATGTTCCTGCGATTCATCCAGGCCAGCATACCCAATCGTAAAATCCGTGAGCTCTGATTCCTCAGCAAGTACTATCTGAGCCGGCATACCTGCCAGTACCATAAGAGATGCCATTATCCATGTAACTGTTCTTTTTTTCATGTTACTCTTCTCCTTTCTGTTCATTTTATAATTTGCAGTTATCTTTCTACCTGTGTCTTTTCTTTTGGTACCTCCTTTCGTTATAAATGTATACGTTCATTATGTACTCGAGTATATTTCTGATTATACTATACTCGAGTATATAATTCAAGGTTTTTCTTGAAAAATCTTATCTTTTATTTATTTTTCATCCATTCTTCGCAATATTTTCTAACAAATGGGGACAAAGTTCTTGCCCCTTTTTCTGTAATAACAAATCCTTCTTCGATTCTGCAGGAACCTCCCGGCAAGCCAAAAAGACTGATATCTGTATTCACTGTCATCCCAACTTCAAAAACCTGCTCTGTATTTTCATCCGGATAAGGGCTTTCTGCTTCCGCGCATCCGATACCATGGAGAGGTGGATATACGTCATATTCTTCCAAACCTTCATTTCTGAAATACTGACGGATCGCTTTCACAAATGTCTTCATTTTTACCCCGGGTTTTAAGTACGGGATTCCTGCAGCGCTTGCCTTTATAAGCACATCAAGCACACGCCTTGTCTCTTTACTTATATTTCCTACTGCAAATGGCGCTTCACATGTGGCGACATATCCTTCATATTGAACAGCTAAAGCCAGCATAATCATGTCTCCGTCCTCAATGATCTTTTCAGATGGCCTTCCAACAATTGTGTTTGTTCTTTCACCTGAACCAAAAACAGTGAATATGATATGCTCTGCCCCCTCCTTTCTGGCAGTTCCCTCCGCAATGCCGCAGGCTTGCCTTTCTGTCTTTCCAATCAGATCCGCTTCCATAACAGCCTTCATACTCTCGTCTGCAATTCTGGCAGCTTCCTCTAGGCAGGCAATTTCATTGTTGCTTTTTGTCCGTCGAAGTTCATACAGAATATCGTTAATATCCTCCGTCTCACAGGAAAAAGCTTCCGAAATAATATCAAACAGACCTTTTGGCATGGCATCCAAACCTGCAATTCCCAATCTATTTACATTGCCAAGCTCCTTCGCCAGCTTTTTAAAACTGGTATAGTGTGCATATGGATATTCAATTTCATCCGGTACTGTTACACAAAGAAAATCCGGAAGCAGACGGATATCTTCCCATGCACTCATTTCCCTTGCTACTTTTTCCCCTTCTGGAGCACACAAAACAATTGGATCTCCATTCAGCCCCAACAGCATTCCGCCCCGCTCAAAAATAGGCCAGTAATTCGATACATATCTTAGATTTTCCTTTCTGTATTCATCTCCATAAACAAATACAGCGTCCAGCGCTCTCTGGTTCATTTTTTCTCTAATTTTCCTTATTCTCTCTTCAAATTCATATTTCGGAATACCGATATCTTTCATACCATTCTCCTTTTTAAACTTATTTTTATTAGTAACACAATAAAAGGCGCCTTTGATGTTAACGTTAACATATTATGGTAAAAATAGACGAGAGTTTTACCTCTCATTCTTTTTTACTTCTTCACATGTTATTTAGTTTCTTTTGTGTTATCGTTAACATCTTTATCTTAATATTATCCTATTATTTTATTTTTGTCAATCTATTTTATTCGCAAAAGTGACGCTCTTTAATTTTTATTACATTTACACGCTGTATCACCAACAAATATATGACTCTCTATAACTTTATGTTCTGGCATACTGTCTGGATCTGTAATTTTTTTTAGAAGCAGTTCAGCCGCCTCCATTCCCATCTCATACTTCGGCTGTACCACAGTTGTAATACGAGGATAAAACAGACAACACATATCCAACCCATCATGTCCTATTATTCCTATAGGCGTATCCAGAAGATGTTGCCGGTAAAAAGCATTTACTACACCTGAGGCAATTATATCGCTCTGACAGTACAATGCATCTATGTTTTTTCCTGCTTTCATAATTTCCAAAGCGATTTTCTTTCCGCTTTCTGCGCTTGTCTGCATATCTGCCGATCCCCGTCCATAGAATATTTCTGCTGGAATCATCTTATTGTCTTTCATCCCCTTAATATATCCACGAGTACGATCCTCCCATATTTTATGCTGATATTTTTCCAGGTAAGACTTCCTTGCATCATCTAAGTGGATATCTTCTCCACAAATACACCCTATATTTCCATATCCACATTCTTTCAGAAAACGGACAGCTTTTACAGCTCCCATATAATCATCACTGTCTACACTGCTTACATTATCAAGCTGAATTTCATTATCTACAGTCACACATCTTATCCCATTTTCCTCCAGTATCTGCACTTGTTCCTTTGTCACTGCCATGTGATGAAAAATTACTCCGTCTAATTTCCGGTCTATAATCCGGTCTATATATGTATGAATGCTGTTCGGTGTATTTGCATTACAAATCAAAGCTGTATATCCATTGGCAAAACAAACATTTTCTACCCCCTTACAGACGCTTCCGTAAAAAGGATCACTAATATCAGAGAGAACATATGCAATCAGCCTGCTTCTTCCCGTCACCAGACTTTTAGCCACCAGATTCGGACGATACCCCAATTCTTCGATTGCCTTTTCTATTGCCTCTCTTGTTTCTTTTTTCACATAGCCGCTATTATTCAAAACCCGCGACACGGTCATTACTGAAACCTTTGCCGCCTTTGCAACATCTGTCATTGTAGCCATGTCTGTTCCTCTCCTTGTTTGCTTTCTATATCTATTATATTGGCGTCTTTTTTATATGTCAATTTGGCTCCTATGAAAATAAACTTTATCTTCATTTATTATTTCGGAGAGATGTAACGTGTTTTTAATCCTCTTTCCAGTACTCTTTCTGTCCGTTCATATAATTCTTCATCCGGCATGGAGCAATGATGCTGTCCAATTTCTATCAAAGGTTTTATTTTTCCATGAAAATCACTTCCACAGGTAATAATCCGTTTCTTTTCCTTTGCATACCGGACAAAATAGTCTGTCTGCGCAGATGTATGATAGCTACTGAACGCTTCCACTCCATCTATTCCAAGCTCCAGAATATCGTCAAGCAAATTTTCCCTTCCTCTTAAGCTGAGCCCCGGATGAGCCAGAACGGCAATACCGTGATTACGGTGAATAACATCTATAATTTCCTCTGCTGTCGGATAATTTCTCGGAACATAACAGCATTTTCCCTGTGAATAATAGTCCCAATAAAAATTCAGTAAAGGATTGCCGCCACGTTTTCCTCCCGGACGATAAGGCTGTAAAATAGGATGATCTGCATATTCCGGCTTTTCCAGCAAAACCTCTGCAAACATTTCTCCTGTCCAGGCTTCTTTCCAATATCTGTCCTTCGACAGTGCCCACATATCGCCTTCTGTTACGTGGAATCCCAAAGTTTGCGTCTTTTCAAGAGTTTCCAGAGAAACACGAAGGTTTTGTTCATTGACGTAGGCCTCAAGTTTTTGAAAATCAGGGCTGTGAAAATCAATGTCGTATCCCAGAATATGAAGATTATTTCCTGTATGCACACAATCTATTTCAATTCCGGGAATATAATCCATATCTTTTCTCTTTGCAGCTTTTAAAGCCGTCTCATTGGCTCTCACACAATTATGATCTGTAATTGACAGTATGCGGACTCCTTTTTGATAACATTGCCTTACTAATTCTTCCGGAGAATATTCCCCGTCTTCGCTATACTGACTGTGCAGATGCAGGTCAATCATATCCTGTTCGCCTCCCTTCTCGTATTAATAGAATACCGTCAAACAGTACTTGAAACAATCCATATTTAGCCATATAATAAAACAAAACCGCCAACACAAGAAGAAAGGGGACGTTTTTTATGGCGCTGCAGAAATGTGGATTGAACCTGAACAGAGTGGCAAAAGAACTTCAGCC
>CBJMC01400__coassemble_558_pt1 | contig 139138 bp, 125 predicted proteins | sample CBJMC01400__metabat2_low_PE_023 | metagenome-assembled genome bin CBJMC01400 | reverse complement strand
AAAGATCAAAAATCAATAGGCTTGGTTAGGGAACACATTCATGCGTTTGTCGTGAATAATCAACAATAATTAGTTGCGTTTGGTGATGAAAAATGTTAGTATAGAAAAAATGAACCGTACTAGATCGAAAGGAGGTGAAATGATGGCAGTAATACGAGATACAGTTCTTTTGCCAGGTTTTCAATATATTATCAAACAGTTGGATCGTGAGCCGACAGACAGCGTAATAAACTCTATTGATAAATTATTGGAAGGCTGTGTCATTCCGGAAGTTAAACACATCTTCACAAGTATCAGGGATTGGTTCTCTAAATATCAGAATAATAAAGAGGATGCCCAAAAGTCTCTGGAACATATGATAGATAATCCGAAGCAATGCCGGCAATGTTTTAACTGTTATAATTGCTTTCAGATTTTTCTGATAGAACTTTATGAGAGATATTATGATAACAGGTTTGATGAATTAAAAAATAAACTTAAGAACAATAACTACTATGTTTTTAATCGCCTGCCAGAAAATATATACAGGCAGCTTGATACAAGGGTTAAAGTTGGAGAATACTACTGGGAGCGCTGCAAAGAGCAGACACGCACAAAAGCTTTTGTGAATAAATTAGTAGTGTTAAAGGGAATGAGTTCTTCAACTCCGGCCATTTTAAACGGGGCGTTTGATACACAGGCATATCATGGTGGAGGATTGTATATAAACTGGGACGGCTATGGAATTGCAATTGATCCGGGGTATCATTTTGTTGAAAATATGCATAGATCAGGACTGAATATTTTGGATATTAACGCTGTTATAGTTACTCATGAGCATATAGACCACACGAATGATATCAGAATATTGGACGATCTGAATTTCAGCCTGTCAGGGTATCTTAAGGAGGAAAATGAGCAGCATATAATTAAATGGTATCTGGATAGTGTGACATATGATCTTGTTAAGACACTTCAAAAGCGTGGAAGTGGGTTCTCTAAGTGTACAAGTGAAGTTTATAAAATAGTTCCTGAAAGCCGGGAAATTATCCGGGAAATTATCCGGGAACAAGGTGTCGGCGAAGAAATCAGAGAGTGCTTTTCTGAAAATGGAATTCAATTATACCATAAAGACAATTGTAGTATCATAATGAAAGTAGAACCGACTTTTCATGAGAAGGATGAGTCAGTTTCGACCAAAGATGTTATTTGCTATCTGCCGCATACTTTTGCTACAGAATTTGAGGTGACTGACGATTTGGTCGACAGAAAGATATTTTACAGTTCAGATACGCGCTATCAAAAAGAGCTTAGTGATATTGCCGTTAATTCGGATGTTGTAATTGCTAATATAAGTTCAATATATGAGAATGATCTGCTGCGACTGAAACTGAAGAATACGCATTTGGGCTATATGGGGTGTTTCAAATTATTAGAAGCGCTGAAAGGAAATCCTCCGGCATTGTTTTTACTGTCAGAGTTTTGGAATGCAAAAGCAGATATTCGGTTTGATGTTGCACGGTATTTGAAAGAAGAAATACTTCGCTTGGATAAGGAGGCATTTACAGGGACGAAAATAATCCCGGCCGAAATTGGGATGCAGGCGGATTTGCGATCGCTGGCAATACAGTGTACAGTTTGCGGGAAATTTACAAATGACTATATTATTATAAGACCGGAAGATCAGTATAGTGAAATTAAATGCATTTGCAGAGATTGCTGTTATTAATACATAAGAAGGTGAAAATGTGAAAAAAGGGGAAGCTGTTTATGAGTTTATTGACAAATTTGCATATTTTGCCTGTGCGGCTAATATAGTGCTTGAGAGCTATACGATGACGGATGGAGAAGATACATATAAAAAGCTTATGGCTGCATTTGGAAGGTATACAGAATATTATAATGCGCTTATGGTCGGTGTTGAGAAGGGACGTATTACCGAGGAAGTGGCAGATGCATCTTTAAAGACTTATATCTACTGGCTGCAGGGTAAAAGTATTAAATCTTTTGTGGAAAAATTGGAAATTTGTCTGAAAGATCATAATAAAGGAACAATCATAATTGAGGATAAATTGGATGCAATACAGAGTAAGCTGAGAGCTTCCCAATTTACTGCGTTGGATTTACAGAAATTTTTAGAGTATATTAGAACTATTGAAGAGGATAATGGTGAAAAAAATGAGTTTAGAAAGGTTATTGGGGCGGTATAGTTCAGAGGAATCAGGATTTTTATGCAAAATCAATCAAGATGATATATATGAATTGCATGAATTGGAGGATAGGGGAGGATTTCGAAAATCCGGTAAAAAAATGGATCCTAAATATGATTTTATTCCAAGTGAAGAAGAAATGAATAAATATATTTCGGAAAGTCTGGGGAGATTATTAGGAAATGGCAAATAGAAATACGGTGCTTTCTGATACTGAACATAATAGGTATGCAAATCGTACAGCACAGAAGCTGATCATGTATTTTGATTATTTAGATAGCTTGGATAAATGGTTTAAAGAATCCGGTTTGGAACTCCCTCTGGCATGCAGGACTAATTTTAGAGATGCATGGTTTCATTTTAAAAAACTTTATGAACGAAGAGATTATGTTAAAATCGTTCAGGAAGAATATGCACTTGAGGAACACTTGATCAGGGCAGTAAAGGATGCAATCATATGTTATTATCAAATCTATATCAGAAAAATAGAGAGGGTTTATCGGTATCTGAGTGCAGATATGTTGTCGACATGGATTGCTCCGGAAGATTTGGAAGAAATAAAGAAGAATGTACATTCCGTTACGATTTATACAGAGAAGTGGGACTCAGAGATAAAAAAATATATAAATCCAGATACAGATATGCAGTTATATCTTGAGACGGTATGTTATATTTATTCCAGAGACATTGATGCTCCAAAAGCAGCTGGGCAGTTACAGAAATGTTTACATATGATTAAGAATTATTATTCAAAATTGCGTTTGAATGGAACAGACATCTATCGTCCAAGTAGTGATGATGCATATATGAAAGAGTGTGAAGAAGTTTTTGATAAGATGATGGGGTGTCTGGAAGAAAATCGACTGGAAAGAAGTATTCATATTCTGGATAAAGCTATAAAGATGAGAGAGAATAATAAAAAAACTGCCGTATCGTTGGATTGAAGCATGATTATCAATTAGTGTGCCCGAATCATCAGCTTAAAAATCCAAGTACTGGAAAAATTGCGAAAAATCTCTTTGATTTGGACTAAATGCTGATGCAACAGGAATCCTGTACGGAATAATGTTTATCTTATGCTTTAAATATAGATGCATGTGATGTTTTTGCGAAGTCTATAAAAGGCATGAGAAAGTCTATTTTAGAACAGCAAATTGGGAACTATATGTGCGAAGATAAAACGAATTATATGGATTTGCACAAGAAATATTTGATGTACTTAAATAGTAATAGAATACGGCCTATTATAGTAAGTGGAGCACCAAGAGATATTTTAGATAAGTATCGTATTAATATTAATATCTATAAAATATATGGACTTGTTGCCGAAGAAGAGAATGATAGATTTTCCGCAAAAGTATTACATAATTATTAGAACAACAAAAATATAAAAGTAGAAGAAATATGTAAAGAAATGGGAAAGAAGCCGAAGATAGCATTTGGAGATTCTGCTTCTGACTTTGAAATGTTAACTAAAGCTGAAAAAAGTATAATTGTATGTAAAAAAGGAAAACATCCAAAGTTTAAAGCAGATGGCTGAATTGAACATGATATGTCATCTGTGGAGGTAAAAAGGTTACTTTTACAAATTCTTGGTTAGCAGCTGATGATTCGTTTTCTTCTTCCAATCCTAACGGACAGTTTTCTTCTTCCAATCCTAACGGACAACCTTGACTGTCATGCGCCATAACGGTAAAATGGGTACAGAACCACATACGCCGGAAAGGAGCGTGGGAGATGATGAGGATGAAGCTTCCCATCGGCATCGATGGATTTGAAAAAATCAGGACAAATGATTTTTATTATGCAGATAAAACCCTGTTCATTAAGGAAGTACTGCAAAACTGGGGTGAAGTGAATTTGTTTACCCGTCCCAGGCGTTTTGGCAAGACGTTGAATATGAGCATGCTGAAAAGCTTTTTTGAAGCAGGAGGCGATCCGACGCTTTTTGACGGACTGAAGATAGCGCAGGAAAAAGAATTGTGCGAGAAATATATGGGCAAATTTCCTGTGATCTCTATAAGCCTGAAAAGTGTGGATGGACGAAACTTTGATTCTGCCCTGGCAGCATTAAAGACAGTAATTGGAGATGAAGCAAGGCGATTCGACTTCTTGAGAACCAGCAGCAGATTATCGGAGAATGAAAAAGAGTCCTACGCCTGCCTGATAAAGACTGGTTCCGGCGAAGACGGCTTATATGCCATGACGGAGAATATGGCGGCGTCAAGTTTAAAAACTCTCTCCTTGCTTCTCGAAAAGCATTATGGTCAAAAGGCCATCCTGCTGATTGATGAGTATGACGTCCCGCTGGATAAGGCGTTTCAGGCAGGATACTATGATGAGATGGTAAGTCTGATCCGCAACCTGCTCGGTAATGTGCTGAAGACGAATGACAGCCTGTATTTCGCTGTCCTTACCGGATGTCTCAGGATATCCAAGGAGAGTATTTTCACCGGACTAAACAACCTGAAAGTACACACCATTTCTGATGTCCGCTATGATGAGTACTTCGGTTTTACGAATGAAGATGTGGATGAAATTCTTAAGTTTTATGGATTGTCCTCATATAAAGACGTAATCAGGGACTGGTACTATGGGTATCGTTTTGGAGATACGGACGTATATTGTCCCTGGGATGTGATCAATTACTGTGATGAGCTGCTGGCAGCGCCATCTGTTCCGCCCAAAAACTACTGGGCTAACACCAGTGGAAATGACCTGATCCGCCGCATGTTGAAGAATGCCAACCTGACTACGAAAAACGAAGTAGAAGAACTGTTAAACGGCAGGCAGATAACCAAACGTATTAAGCAGGAACTGACATACAGTGAGATTGATGACAGTATTGAAAATGTATGGAGCGTGCTGTATGTGACAGGCTACTTGACGGGAAGGCATGTGGAGCAAGCGGATGCGGATATCTTCCTGTTGTGGATACCCAATGGAGAGATCCGGAAACTGTTTTATGAACTGGCGGAAGACTGGTTCCGTGAGGTGACGCGTTCCGATACGCCCAAAATCACCGGCTTCTGCGCGGCGTTCCCGGCCGGAGATGCGATGACGATCCAGGAGATGCTCGAAGATTATCTTTGGGATTCTATCAGTGTGAGAGATACGGCAGTACAAAAGAAGATGAAGGAAAACTTCTACCATGGAATGTTACTGGGGCTTTTACAGAACCAGGACAATTGGCTGGTAAAATCCAATGCGGAAACAGGGGAAGGATACAGTGATATTTCCATTCAGACGCCGGAGCGAACGGGGATTGTGATTGAACTGAAGTACGCGGAAGACGGAAATCTGGAGAAGGCGTGTAAAGAGGCTCTTGCTCAGATCGAAGAAAAGAAATATGCGGAAGGACTGAAACGCCGGGGAATGAAACAGATTCTCAGATACGGGATCGCTTTTTACGAAAAGGAATGTATGGTTATGATGGCGTAGTTTGTACTGTTTGAGGAGGAATCAGAAGATATGTATGACAATAACGACCTTATAAATAAATATAATAACTATGTATATGATATTATTACAGATTTTTTTCATGTAACCGATGCGCAGTATAAAGAAGAACTATGTCAATGTGGGGTAGTGGGTCTGCTGAAGGCAAATAAAAATTATGATAAATCTAAGAGTTCTTTCTGTACGTACAGCAGATTTTTTATCATCCGTGAAATTACAAATCAGATGTGCAATGACAATCATACGACGATCTATAATTATTCACGTTATAAGAAAATTATCAAAGCTATAGATAAATTAAGTACAGAAGGAAAGAAAGCAACACCGGAAGCTATAGCTGAGGTTTCAGGTTTGAAAAAAAGAGACGTGAAGTATGGATTGGCGCAAATGAATTTCACTGATCAGATATATGTGGATCAGAATCCCGATGGGCTTGAGGACATAAAAGACGGTTCCCAGTTGCCGGAAGATATGGCGATTCATATGGATCTGCATGAAATACTTTATAAAAACCTGGAAAAATTACCTGATCTGCCAAAGAGGCTGTTAAAAATGAGATATTTGCAGGATATGTCAGTTAAAGATATATGTAAATCAACGGGACTATTTGTTGGCGCTGTTCAGGATAATATTAATAAAGGTTTGGCCAAGATGAAAGAGTACTTGAGTGAAGGGAATTTTGAAGAATATTTATTCTTATAAAGCAATATGCTTGGTTGGAGAAACAGATCAAAGAGGCATTTTTTAGTTGCGGATAAAGAAACGTAGCAGATTTATTAGATAATTATACGTAAGCTCAAATTTTTATTGAAATTTCAAGATAGCTTTTCTATAATAAAATTATATTCCGGAGGCTATTGTTAAGAGCATTTGTATATTCCTGGCACTGGCAGTTTCGGAATAGCCATAATATAGGATTCCTCCGAAGGTATTTAAGGAGGAGTGAAGATGGCAGAACGTAAGACATTGCAGGATCTTACCATCAAGGATAACTTCATGTTTGGTGCTGTGATGATGGATGAGGAGATCTGCAGGGAACTTCTGGAACTTGTTTTGGGGTTCCGGATCGCGAAGGTGACGGTGAGCAAAGAGAAGTGTTTTGTTTACCATCCGGAGTACAAAGGCGTAAGGCTGGACATACTGGCGGCAGATGAGAAGAATACACACTACAATGTAGAGATGCAGGTGTTTCGTAAGAGAAAGCCTGGAAAAAGGAGCAGATATTATCACAGCCAGATCGATATGGAGCTGCTCCGGAGCGGACAGGATTATGAGGAACTGCCGGATTCCTATGTGATCTTCATCTGTGACTTTGATCCTTTTTACAGGAAGAAATACCGGTATACGTTTGATATGACATGTCGTGAGGACGGGGATGTTGCCCTGGAAGACGGCAGTCATACGGTTTTCCTCAGCACCTGCGGGGAAAATGAAGACGAAGTACCGGTGGAACTGGTTAAGTTCCTGAAATATGTAAAAGCGGGATTAAAGGAGAGCTCAGAGGATTTCCAGGACAGCTTTGTAAAACGTGTACAGATTGCGGTCAGGAATGTGAAAGCAAGCCGCGAAATGGAGGAGCAGTATATGTTGTTGGAAGAGCTGATCAAAGAAGAACGGGAACAGGCGTTGGCTGAAGGTCGTGAACTTGGCCTTTCCGAAGGTCGTGAACTTGGGTTGTCTGAAGGCCGCGAACTTGGATTGACAGAAGGTATATCCCAGGGACAGATTTCGTCAATTCTGGAATTACTGTCATATCTGGGCGAAGTGCCAGAAGAGATCAAAGAAGCCGTATCAGAAGAAAACGATCCGGAAGTCTTAAAACTATATTTAAGACAGGCGGCAGCGGCAAAGTCAATGGATGATTTTCGACAATTCCTGGACAGCAGAAAAAGTAAGTAGCAGACAGATACTGTAACTGGCAAAAAGTAAAATGAGAAGCGGAGGAATTCTGTAATACTCCGAAGAGAAAAGAATGAAATACATAAGAAAAAACGTTTGCCCTGGCTGGATGCCAGGGCAGTTCTTATATATGGCTTTCATCCAATCCAACAGACAACACTCCCTATGGTAAAATATCAAGAGTTTTTGGAGCGTAGTCCTAAAACTCTTGATATTTTGCTTTTGGGGGATGTTTAATTTCAGGAGGATTTGACGCTTACCTTTTATGCCATAACGGAAGAGATATTAATGTTTATCGCAAATTGTTTTGCCCTGTTGAGTAGACAGGGTATTTTTATATTTATCAGAGAACAGTGCAGATTAACAACTGATAAATGTATAAAAGAGACGAAAAGATGTAATTTACCTGTGTTTCATTTACGTGTGCAAAATATACATATATAATCTGTATAACAAGAAAAAGATATAGATTTTGCATAAAGTATTGACCCAAAAAGAGGTGAGTGTAGTAAATATGATTAAAAAGAGACGAGGATTTAGTAAAAAAACTACTATAGCACTTATGTTTTTACTTCCGGGTTTTTGTATGTTTTGCTTTTCTGTATTTATTCCTTTTTTGCGAGGATTGTACATAGCATTTACAGACTGGAATGGAATCACAAAAGATTTTAATTATGTTGGGCTCCAAAATTTCAAAGATATGTTTAGTGATATGAGACTGAGGCAGCCATTTATTAATTCACTTAAATTTGCCTGTATTGGGACGATTGGCAGTAATATCGCATCATTAGGAATAGCCCTTCTGGTGAACCGATTAAGTGGAAAAAAGAGTAATTTCGTCAGAACCGCTTTTTTTATTCCGGTATGTTTCAGTTCCATCCTTACTGCGTTTATGTGGGGATTCATATATAGGGAGGTATTTCCGCAAATCTTTGGAGTTAAGAATTTTCTGGGAAGACAGGATATGGTTATTCTGGCGATCGTATTGATGGGGATATGGAATACTTGCGGCATCAATATGCTTATTTACCTGTCAGGCCTGAAAAACATACCTTTGGAACTGATAGAAGCAGCCAAAATTGACGGCGCTACCACGTTGAAACAGTTTACTAAAATAACCGTTCCTCTTTTAACTCCTTCATTTACCGTCTGTATAACTTTGTCACTAACTTCCTGGCTGAGGGAGTTTGCAATGACTATGGCGGCAACGGGCGGAGGTCCGGCCGGAGCGTCGAAAACTATGACGATTTATATTTTTGAGAATCTATATACCTACAATAAGGCGGGATATGGGCAGGCTGTTGCAATAGGATTTGCAATATTTCTGATTATTATTGGAAATAGTGTTTCGTCATTTTTCAGGAAACGGGAGGTGGAAATGTGACGGGGAAACATAGTAAAAAAATAAAAATTTCTACAGTATGCTGTAATATTTTTACGATAGTGATTGTTCTGCTTTTTTTGCTGCCGCTTTACGTCGCTTTGGTAACTTCCTTTAAAACCCCGATGGAAATTGCAGATTCTGTACTGGCCTTGCCCAGACAGTTCAGCTTTTCAAATTACATCAACGGAATGGAAGAAAGCCAGTTCGCCAGATCATTGATAAACAGTGTGATTGTAACATTTCCTGCGGTTTTGATGATTGTTATATTCTCAGCCATGGGAGGATATGCTATAGCACGTTTTTCCAATAGAAACAGGATGATCAGATTTATGGACAAGCTATACCTTTCGTCCCTTATGATACCGTTTCAGGTGATTATGATACCTGTATACAAAACTTTTAAAGATCTGGGGCTTCTAAATTCTCTGGGCGGCATGATCCTCATGCTGACGGGATACAGTATAGCCTATCCTACGTTTCTTATTGTCGGGTTTGTAAAATCTATACCGCGTGTAATGGAAGAGGCGGCTACAATTGACGGGTGCGGACCATTTAAATGCTTTTTTGTGATCGTACTTCCTCTGTTGAAGCCTATTGTAGCCACAGTAGCAGCTCTGCACGTGATGTGGCTTTGGAATGATTATAATATAGCGGTCATTCTTTTACAGAAGGATGAGGTCAGAACCCTTACTGTAAAACAGTATTATTTCTTCTCAGAATTTTCTTCGGATTACGGAATGGCATTTGCCGCTGCGATTATATGTATGCTGCCTATTCTGATTTTCTTTGTACTGATGCAGAAGAATCTTGTAGAAGGAATTTCGGCCGGTGCGGTGAAATCATAATATGAAACTTAAAGGTATGCTTATTTATAAAAAAATAAAGAAAAGGAGGTGCCTGGTGATAGAAAGCATACATAAGATATAAATATTACAAACAAAAAAGAGAGGAGAACCTGAAATGAAAAAAAGAATAACGAGTCTATTATTAATTTTTGGCCTGGCTGCGACAACATTATGTACACCGCTAAACATTCAGGCCGCAGATGGTACGGACAAAGAAATAAAGTTCACATGGCTGCATCATCTGCAGGAAGAAGGAAAGAAAGCCTGGGTTCAATATTGTGCCGATACATATATGGAATTACATCCGAATGTAACAATAGATATTGAAATGCAGAATACGGACAATTATATGACAGTGCTGAAGACGAAAATTGCTTCTGGAGACGCTCCGATGATATTTGACCTAGAGCCCACTCAACTTACAGAATTTCAGGCGGCAGGGCATCTTGCCGAGTTGTCTGATACAGCCGGGCTGGAGAATTATTCCAGTGATCTGCTTGCAGAAGGACAGAGAGAAGGCGGACAGTATGGTGTACCGCTGGATGCTAATTCTTTTAATGCTTTATATAATAAGGACATTTTTGAAGAATTGGATCTGGAAATTCCCACTACTTTGTCTGAGTTTGAAGCAGTATGTGAAACGCTTCTGGAAAATGGAATTACCCCTATTGCGACAGGCTTTTCTGAACAATGGGTAATCAGAAGATACAGCGACATCTATGTCGACATAGCATGTGTTTCAGAAGATCCGGACTGGTTTGTGGATAAAATGAATTTGAGTAGCTCTTTTTCTGATGATCAGAAATTTAAAGACGCGATCAGTATGTTTATGAGTTATAAGAAATACTGGGACAGTGATGCGTTTGGAACAAAACAGACAGACGCTTTGAACGAAGTTGCGTCCGGTAAAGCTGCCATTGTTATTAATGGAACCTGGACGATCGACGGATTGCTGGCAATCAATCCAGATCTGAATATTGGCGCTTTTGCCCTCCCGACGTCTGAAGATCCAAGTGGGGCGATTATGGAAATGAAACCGGGAAACAGCTTCTGTGTATATAATTCTGAGGATGAGGATCTTTTAGCAGCCGCAAAAGATTTCTTTACATTCATGTGTTCGCAGGACTCTGCTGAGTATTATGCGCTGAATGCCCACAGCATTCCGGGAAGCACGATTGACGTGGAAACGATCAAACCTTTGAAAGATATCCTTTCTTATGAAGGCGATCAGGTATATATGATGTCAGGAGTTACATTATTCTCAGGTGAATATCAGAATATATATCTGGAGACTCTTCAGAAATATGCAATGGAAGATACATTTGATGTGGATGCTTTGTGTGCAGAACTGGACAGCGCCTTTGGTAATATACAGTAATACCATTGAAAATATAGATGTTATCCGGATTTGATACAGATTTATGATTGTTTCAGCAGGACTATGCTGATAATCCTGCTGAAACAATATAAAAATTGAATATAATACTGCATATCGTTTATAATCATTGAAAATAAAAGAGATGGAGGGTATTTACTTGAAAAAGTACAGTGATAATAAATTTTATGCATATATAGAAACTATTATAAGTTGTATTGGGATTGCCGGATTGATTTTCTTTGTGATCAGAGCACAGACAGAGAGATTCCGGGACACCCTTTATATATATACAAATCTGTTGTCAAGCCAGAAGATTTATCTTCAGACAATGCAGAGAACAATTTTATCGGTTGTTTTGTTTTCTTTTGGCCTGGGCTGTATATTTCTTTATTATATAGCATATGAAAACGATATTTTTCTGAACTGTACAAGACTGTTTATGTATAGTTCCGGATTGGTGGTAAGTCTCTGGGATTATCAGACGGTGTTTTATTCTGCGCAGAAGTATAGATGGCTCTGGAAGAGCAGCGGAGACATCTGTCTGATTCTGATGTCCTATACTGTTTTTGAAGTCGCTCTTAAACAGATGGGATCAGACAAAAAGAAGCCGATCCGCCTATGCGGCAGGATTGTCTCTGTAATAGCGGTATTATTTTGCATAAGCAATAATCTGTATATTTCACAAACCGTTATGCAATGTTTTTTTGCGATATATACAGCATTAATATTTTGTACTTTAGTGGTTAACATAAAAGAAAAAATGAAAAAAACACAGGCAGGAAAAAACATTATTCATAATATATTGGATGGAACCCTGCTACTCATTCAGTCGTTTATTGTATATCTGGCCGTATTTTTTAAATATGCAACATTATCAAAGTGGTACAAGGTATATTTAAATATTCTTCCGTATATTATTCTCGTATATATCGTGTTATTATTTACAAGTTTTTTTCAGTTTCAGAGGACAGGGCTTTTGCTTGGAGGAGAGACAAACAGAAAGATTATTGAAATCACCAGATACAAGAAGGCAATAACGGACCTGATTCTTGAGCAGTGTAAAGTACCGGTAAATAATCTGGTGCTTTACAGAGAAAAATTTAAAGAAAAAAACGATACTGCTGTATTTAATAATATATTTCGTGAGATAGAGAGTCTAAAAAAGGCTCTTAATAATATAGAAAATTTTAATTGTTTTTATGGCCAGAAACCAAAAGGAAGACAGATTAAAACAAATCTGGCCGCACTGCTACATTATACATTTTATATTATGTCTTTAAATGGAATGCAGTGGAATGGAAAAGTAAATATGGATAATATATCCGATTCTGACTATATTCAGGGGGATCCTTCGGTATTGATACAGGCAAATGAAACATTTTTAATGTCGATTATGAAGATATGCGGCAAACAGCATAGTCAGATTTCCGTCTATAAAAGTAATGGCAGTCAGATTCAGATAAAAATCCAAGGAGAAATTTATCCAGAAAAATATGGGATTGCCAGGAAAATGCAGAAAATAATTGCCAGTAAAAGCCGAACGATGCCAATTCGCGGCGATGAAGAACTAAAGCTATGGGTGGCAAGAGATTATATTATTAACGGAGGCAGTTCTATTCAATGCTATATAAAAAAGAAAAATAAAATCCGAAAACTGACGATTGAGTATAACCTCAATATGTGGAAAGAAGAAATTGTAGAAAAATCTGTAAGTTATATAGAATCAAGGTATGACAGTGAAGGTAAGAAGAGGATTATTCTTTTAAGCGCGTCTGCAGAGCAGATTGAGATGATCCGTTCCTATCTTGAACCGGAAAACTATAAAATCTTATGCTTTAATATTGAAGAGGATGTCTTGAAATATATAGAGGAAGATCATGACGTAGGCGCTGTCATTATTGGAACCATTTTTTATTTTGCAGATTTAAAACAGTTTTTGATAAAGGTAAGAGAGTTGTATCCAATTGAGCAGCTTCCTGTTCTTATAATAAGTGCGGACAAATATAGATTCGTTGGTGATGAGGTATTGTCGTATGTAAATGATGTAATGACGGAACCATTTGACCAGATTGATCTTGCTCAGAAAATTCAACTTTTGACTTTGCTTCAGAAGTCATCAAAAGAAACTATTCGCGCAAGACTGGATTTTTTACAGGCACAGATGGATCCACATTTTATTTTTAATACCCTGAGCACAGTCATGCCGTTGTGTATTCAGGATCCTATGCAATGTTATGAGGTATTATCTGATTTTAGTCAATATCTCAGGGGAAGATTATATGTAAATAATTTTCAGGAACCTGTTTCTATTGAAAAAGAAATAGAACTGATACAGGCTTACCTGGCAATTGAAAAAGTACGTTTTGCAGATAAACTGTTTTATACAATTACTACAGAGGTTGACAACAGTGTGTTGATTTTACCGTTGCTGATAGAACCGCTTGTTGAAAACAGTGTAAAACATGGAATAAAGGGATGTGTTCCTCTGGAAATAGAAATAAATATTCATGACGGAGGAGATGGATATATTTATATTTCCGTCAGTGACAATGGAAAAGGTATGTCAGAGGAACAGTTAAACAGAATCATTCATGATGATACAAAAAATACAGGGTCGCTCGGCATAAAAAATGTAAGAAAACGCCTTATTATTTATTACAATCAGCCCTTGGAGATTATCAGTGCTGAAAATATTGGAACAAAAACTTCATTTAAAATACCAAAACATTCTGTCGATCCGTCAGGAACTTTATAAGAAAAGAGGTTAATGTGAGAGAATTAGATGTTGTTATTGTGGACGATGAAAAATTAATTTTGGATAATCTGAAATATGTTTTATCGCAGTTCTCATGTTTCCATATAGTCTTTGAATCAATGGATTCACTCGCGGCACTTGAATATGTAAAGGAAAATAAGAACATAGATATCATTTTTGTCGATATTACTATGCCGTTGTTAAACGGTTTGGATTTTGCGCAGCAGATTTTTGAGTTAAATCCTACAATTGGAATCGTTTTTGTAACTGCCTATGAAAAATATGCAATTAATTCTTTTGATGTAAATACCCTGGATTATATTTTGAAACCTGTCACCGTTTCCCGTGTAAGAAAGCTTTTAGAAAAGCTGGAACGGTTGTGGTTTGGCGGACCGAAAATAGAGAGTCCCGTATCTGACAAAGAAGCTGCTACAAATAGAATCGCAGCAAGTAAAAACAATCAGTACTTTATCATTGATCCGGCAGAGGCATGTTTTATCATGCAGGTAGGCAAAGAATTGTGTCTTTATACAAAAAATGACGAATACCGTTTAAAATACACGGTCAGTTACTGGGAAAATAAATTAATAAAAGAAGGATGGATTCGATGCCACAGAAGTATAATCATTAATATTAATATGATAAAAAGTATTTCGCCAATGTTCAATTCGACATATACAGTTCATATGATTGGAAGAAAAGAAGAGATACTGGTCAGCAGATCGTATATAAGTGAATTTAAAAGACGTCTGAATCTCTAAATTTCAGATATTTGTATTCTTATAGTTTTGTGTCAGCCGTGAAGAGGCTGAAATAAGAGAAAAAATTGAATCGGAGGAGGTGTAAGAGTGAACATTTATATTGGAATAGACGTGGGGACTACGAACTTAAAAGTTATGACATTTGATGAAAACGGCAATCAGTTATCTGTTTACAGTGAGCCGACGCCTTGCAAGCCTCTTGGAAATCGCTCAGCTGAGATGGATCCTGCTGTAATCTGGAGAATAGTAAAAAAAGGATTGAAGTGTGTAAGCAGTTCTGTAAACGGCGTTATTCGGTCAATAGGCGTATCTTCTATGGGAGAATCCGGTGTTTTATGCGATGAAGACGGACGGCCTCTGTATCCATTTATTGTCTGGTATGATGTGCGGCCGCAGAAAATGTTAGAAAAATTTATGGAACATATGTCTCCAGAGGAAGTTTTCCTGGAGACGGGTCAGATTCCTGCAGTTAAGTACGGACTGATGAAACTTTTATGGATAAAAGAGCAGTATCCGGAGCTATATAAAAAAGCGGTACACTGGCTTTCTGTAGAAGATTGGATTCTATATTGTTTAACTGGAAAATATGCAACAGATTATTCTATTGCCGCAAGAACTATGGCCTTTAATCCTGCCACAAAAGGCTGGTCGGATAAAATACTTTCGACTGCTGGAGTAAACAAGAACATGTTTCCAAAACCCTATCCGGGAGGAACACAGATTGGCTTAATAAAGCCGGAGCTGGCAGAAGAATTGAGATTACCAAGAGATACAACAGTATCCACCGGAGGACATGATCATGCCTGTGCTGCTATTGCGGTTAATATTTTAGAAGACAACTGTGTTTTAGACTCTATGGGGACTGCGGAGGTATTGATGACCGCATCTGAGAAACCGTTGTTCTGCAGAGATATGCTCGAAAAACAGTATTGCATTTATCCACACTGCGGAGAACGTCTGTACCGTATCGTTACATCAAATCAGTCCTGCGGCGCGTGCATCGAATGGTATCTGGATACATTTGGAAGATCTATACGGGAAAATGCAGAAGTGCTGAAAGAAAATCCCTATGAATTTCTTACAGAAATTGCCGGAGAAGCGAGAGACAGCTTATCGGAAGTATTCTTTTTACCTTTTATTCGCGGCTCAGTGGAAAGCGAATTTATAAAAGGTACGTTTATTGGACTATATGATTGCGATAAAGAAAGTGATTATATAAGAGCGATATTCGATGGACTGGGGTATGAGATCAGGACTCAGATAGAAGGTTTTCGTTCTTTAACCGGCAACACTATAGAAAAAGTGAAAGTAGTTGGAGGCCCAAGTAAATCTTCCTATATCATGAAGAGGAAAGCGCTTACGCAAAACTGTGATATACAGACACCTGTATGTCCGGAAGCTGCAGCCAAAGGGGCAGCGTTGCTTGGGGCGATCGCACAGGGAGACTATACATTCAGTGATCTTGAAAGATTTTATCAGCCAGGAAATTTCTACAAAAGACCGGAGAAAGACGTGATGTATAAAAACTATCAGAGATATTGCCTATATAGAAATAGAATGAAGGACTTATATCTGGCTGATAGTTTAGTAAAAAAACAGTAAATACAAGAAAAAGGAGGAAGTTAAATGAGTAAGAAAATAGCGGTGATCCACACTAGTTTAACAATTTTTCCAAGTATGGATAAAGAAATCCTGCGACAGATACCGGATGCAGACATACATAACATCATTGATGTGAAAATTCTAAGCGATGTGATGAAAAACGGTGGTATCAATGAAGATATAAAAAAGCGCATGACCATGTATGTACTGGCCTGCGAATCAATGGGAGCTGATATTATTTTGAACGCCTGCTCGTCTGTAGGAGAAGCCTTTGATGTCGCTAAGAGTATAACGACTGTACCATGTCTTAAAATTGACCAGGCAATGGCTGAAGAGGCTGTCGGAGCCGGGAGTAATATAGCTGTATACGGTACAGTAGGTACAACCCTTGATCCAAGTGCGCGTTTGATCAAGCGTGTGGCCGCAGAAAAAGGAAAGTCTATCACCGTCACAAAATACCTGATTGACGGCGCTTTTCAGATTTTGGCAGAAGGCGATACAGAAACGCATAATAAAATGGTTCTTAAGAAAATTATGGAAACAAAAGACAATTATGATGTGATCGTATTAGCACAGGCGAGTATGGCGGTTTTGATTCCGGAGATGAAAGATTTTACACAGCCTGTTTTATATAGCCTTGTCAGCGGAGTTACCAGATTGAAAGAATGTCTTGAAAAATGAAAAGCGGATTTTGCGTAAGCTTAAAAGAATTAAAAACACTGATCAGATACCTGGAAAAGTTCGATAAAAAGCCAATGGATTTTGTTGATCTATCAGGTACTGAAATCTGTCGATTAACTGAAAAAGAAACGGAAGCTTTAGCAGAATGTCTAAATAAATATCAAATTCCCTGTATGGGAATACATGCATCTTTTCCGGCTGATATAAAATTTATTGGAAAAGAAAAAAGGATTACTTCCTTGGAAGATCATACCAGAAGACTGGCTGAAAGATGCGATATTTTAGGCTGCAAAAAGATAGGGATCGGAAGTCCTGGATCAAGGTTCAGAGATGCAGATATTTCAGAAAAAGAGGCAGATGAGCAGATGGTGGATACACTGTACCGGATACGGCAGCTGGCTCAAAATCAGATGATCTTGCTGGAAAATATTTGTCCCGCAGAGACAAATTATATCAATTCTGCCAGACATGCAGAAGCATTAATTAACCGGCTGGACGACCCAGGCATCGGCATCATTTGTGATATTTATCATTTTTTCTGCTGCAGAGAGAAGCTTGACTATCTGACCTCTCATTTCTGGAGTAAAGTGTTCTATTTACACATAGCAGATCCAGTGAAGAGACGATACTTATCAAGAAATACAGATAATGCTTTTATTCAATATACACTGAAGGTTTTGAAAAAGGCATATCGAGCAGATGGTATTTCAGTTGAGGCAAGTACAGAGAATATTATAGAAGAACTGATGGAATGTAGAGCCATACTTCAATTATTGGAAAGCGAGATGAATTTATGAAAAATATTTTTTTAAGAAAAAAGCAGTTAATTATTGGCGTTGCTCCGCTTCGACGAACCGCCTGGACGCATAAACCGTTTAACCAGCCGGAGGCAGTTAAGTGCAAAAACGACATTCTTGATTTCTTGAAGCGCTATGAAGAAGAGGATGTCTCATTTATCAGTCTGGAAGGGCTTACCGATGATGGCTTGCTTTCCAATATTCCAGATGCGGACAGAATCGCAGATTATTTTTCTGAAAAAAAGGTTGATGCATTATTTGTTCCGCATTGTAATTTTGGAAGTGAAGAATCACTGGCACATCTTGCCGTCAAACTGGGAAAACCAGTACTGATCTGGGGACCGAAGGATTATGTGAATCCAGACGATTTGTATAGATACAGGGACTCACAATGTGGGATGTTTGCTTCAACTAAAGTACTTCAGATGTATAATGTTCCATTTAGTTACATTGAAAACTGCGATATCGAAGATCCGGTTTTTGATGAAGGATTTCGAAAATTTTTGGCAGTCGTATCCACGATTAAAGCTTTTTCAGGTATGCGCATTGGACAGATTGGCACACGGCCGAATCCATTTGCTTCTGTAAAGGTTAATGAAATAGAACTGCTACAGAAATTCGGTATTGAGATAGTGCCGATCACAATGCAGGATCTGGTTGAAAAAATTGAGAAACTGAAGAAAAGTGAACCGGATAGAATAAGAGAAGAAGCTGACAGCATGCAGGCGATATACCAGTTAGATGGAGGAACCACATATGATCATTTGAAAAAAGCGGCGGCGCTTAAGCTGTCTGTAGAAGACTGGGCGATAGAAGAGAATCTGTCAGCTGCTGTTGCAATGTGCTGGGGACCAATGATTGAAGCAACTGGTATTGCGCCATGTTTCGTCCTGGGAGATGTCTGTGACGACGGATTTCCTTTTATTTGTGAGACGGACATTCATGGTGCGGTTACAGCTGTTATGGCAGTGGCGGCCGCCAGATACAAAACCCCGATATTTCTTGCCGATATGACAATACGTCATCCGGATAATAAAAACAGTGAATTGATGTGGCATTGTGGAGTTTTTGCAAAGAGTCTGGCAAAAGAGGGAGAAACTCTGAGGATTAGCAGACATTATAACAGGTTATGTCCAACAGTAGGAGAATGGGAATTGAAGGGCGGAGATATCAGTGTAGTACGGTTTGATGGGATCAAAGGGGAGTATTCATTATTCCTTGGCGAGGCAAGAGGGACCGAAGGACCGAAAACAGTTGGTTCTTATGTATGGATTGAAGTAGAGGACTGGTCAAGATGGGAGAAAAAACTTATATATGGTCCTTATGTACATCACTGCGTGGGAATACATGCCAAAATAACAGATATTTTGGAAGAAAGCTGCCGATATATTCCGGGATTAAGGCCGGATCGTCCATAAATTGGAAAAGAGGTAAATGAAAAATGGTTAATACGACAGGCAAAACTTTAAAAGATTTGTTAAAAGCAGCAGATGAAGGCGGTTATGCCATTCCGATGTTTAATTATACTGATCTCTGGGATCAGATGGCAGTGCTCGAAGCCGCTAGGGAACTTCACGCCCCGGTTATGTTTGCTTCGATTCCCAAAACTGTAAATGAGATCGGCATTGATATCCTTGGAGCAATCGGTAAAATTCGTATGAATGAAAATGATTTTCCAATTATCCATCATCTGGATCATTCAAATTCTGTTGACCTTTGCAAAAAGGCGGTCGATGCGGGATATCCATCCGTAATGATCGATGCATCAAGGGAAACGCTGGAAAAGAATATTGAAATGACAAAAGCTGTAGTAAAGTATGCCCATTCATTTGATGTATGCGTGGAAGCTGAGATAGGAAAAATCAAAGGGAGAGATTATGAATCGGCTTTTGACGGCGGCAACTTCCTGGTGCAGGTCGATGATGCTGTGAAGTTGGTGGAAGAGACCGGCGTTGATACTCTTGCAGTTGGAATTGGCACGGCTCACGGCTTTTATCAGGGAAAACCGGAGATTAATTTCAAGCGTCTTGCAGAAGTAAATGAAGCGTTGGATACACCGCTTGTCCTGCATGGAGGGACGGGAATTCCTGAAGAGGATGTCAAAAAAGCAATTAAAAATGGAATCAATAAAGTAAATATTGGTACGCAGATACGTTATACTTATATGAGCAGTGTATCGCGAATCGTGCAGGAAAAAGGAGCAGTTACCCATACTATTGATATAATGCAGGAAGCCAGACCATATATCAAACAGGTTGCTCTTAACTGGATCAGGATCTGTATGGCCGATGGAAAAGCATAATATCTTTTAAGGCAGTCTGTTTCACGAGTTATAATAAGGAGGAAACGAATGCTGAGAACAAATGGAAAAGAGATTATCCGTGAGGATGGAAGCAGCATACGGCTGAGAGGAATGAATCTGGGAAACTGGATGCTGATAGAACCTAATATGTTTGGCACTGCTGGTACAGAAATAAAAACGCGGCGGACGATGGAAGCGCTTGCTGGCCGGGAGAAAACAGAGCGTTTTTTTAATGGTCTCATAAATAAGTGGGTTACAGAGAAAGATATTGCGTACATTCATAGTCTCGGTATGAATTCCATTCGGATTCCTCTGAATTACAGATATTTTGAAAATGACAGGAAACCGTATGAATATCTTGAATCTGGATTTGCCCAGGTTGACCGTGTATTACAGTACTGCCGAAAATATCAGATATATATTGTATTGGATATGCACGCAGCGCAGGGAGGCCAAAGCGGCGACTGGCATTGCAACAATATTTTCCAGGAGAGAATTGATTTTTATTATGATAAAACCTGTGAAGACCGCTATATATCTTTGTGGAAAGAATTTGCCCGTCGTTATAAAGACGAAGAATGGATTGCCGGGTATGATCTCCTGAATGAGCCTGTAGCAGAAACGGAATACGAAATCAAGCGCTTAAAGGAAATTTATCTTCGTATTATCGGGGAAATAAGAAGTATAGATAAATCCCATATCATATTTATTGAAGGAAATCAGTGGGCTCAGAAATTTGAGATGCTGGATGATGAGGTGTATGGAGATAATATCGTATATTCGCCGCATTATTACTGTAATGCTGCCGTACAGGACTGGGACTATCCAGGTGAAACAGACGGCTTTTTTTACGACAGGCACTTTATGGAAAGTGAGATGGACAGCCGGGATTCCTGGATCCGGCAAAAAAACAGGCCGGTATGGGTCGGAGAATTTGGCGTTCGCAGACTGGGAAATTTGAGCGGTAAGAACCAGGCGCTGAAGGACTATCTGGAGATTTTTGAAAGCAGAGGAGAATCCTGGTGCTACTGGAACTTTAAAGATCTTAAGGTACGAGGCCCTCTCTGCCTGCGGGAGGAATCAGCATGGGCTGAATTTACCAAAAGTTTTATTGAATTGAAACTTAAATATTGTACCGACAGATCTTTACCTGTTTCTGATGAATGGAAATTGGATATGGTATTTAAAGATTACCAGAAATCCGATTATATGAAACCGGAAGCCGAGCTTAAAGATCTGCTTATGAGAAATTTAAGGGAAACTCTGGCCAGCGAATTGACATGGACCTTTGCGGAAAAATTCTCAAAGCTCAATGACGCGGAGATTGATGAACTGACAGACTCATTTCTGTTTGAAAATTGCTGCCGCTATGAGCAGTGGGAAGAGATTTTTAAGAAAATCTGCAAAAAAAAAGAAGATAATGATACACAAATTATTCCCTTTTCCACTGTCGAAATGCGTACAAATACAGATGAAGAAACGGCGGATTCTTTACTAAAAGAGGCTTTTAAGGATTTTGACCGAAAAATTATTGTGCTGGATGATGATCCGACGGGCGTTCAGACCGTTCATGATGTAACGGTTTTTACAAACTGGGAAAAAGATTCCGTCCGCCAGGGATTTCTGGAGACAGAGTCCATGTTTTATATTCTAACGAATTCACGTGGACTCTCATCTTCAGACACAGAAAAGATACATGAAGAGATTGCAGAGCGTATCAGTTATATTGCAAAGGAGCTTAAGAGAAAATTTGTCCTGATATCCAGGAGCGATTCTACTTTGCGCGGCCATTTTCCCCTGGAGACGTCTGTATTGGCCAGGCAGCTGAAGAGCTGCGGAAATATGGTAATAAGTGGAGAAATCATCTGTCCGTTTTTTACCGAGGGAGGACGTTTTACAATTGACAATGTTCATTATGTAAAAGAAGGGGAAACACTCATTCCGGCAGCTTTGACAGAATTTGCAAAGGACAGCACATTTAGCTATACGGAATCTGATTTGTGCAAATATGTGGAAGAGAAAACAAAAGCAAAGTACAGGGCAGAGGACTGTGTAACAATTTCTCTGGAAGAACTGAACGCATGCGATGTCAGAGGAATATATGAGAAACTGGTCAAAACGCATGATTTTCAAAAAGTAATCGTCAATGCGGTCTGCTATGCGGATTTAAAAGTTTTTGCAGCGGCAATGGTACGCGCAATTAAAGACGGGAAAGAATTTATTATAAGAAGCGCAGCGTCATTGCCAAAGGTTTTGGGACGGATAGAAGATCAGCCCCTACTGTGCAGAGATCAACTGCTTGAGCCGACAAAAAATGGAGGACTTGTCCTTGTCGGTTCGCACGTAAAGAAAACGACTCAGCAGTTGGATGAATTAAAAACAACAGATAAAGACATCGATTTCATAGAGTTTCATGTTCGTGTCTGTTTTGATGAGAATTTGATGGAAGACGAGATATCTAGGATTGTTGAAGTTCTGGAGCGACAAATTGCCGGCGGACACACAGTAGTAATCTATACCAGCAGAAGACTTCTGTCGCCTGCAGATATGACAGTGGAAGAAAAATTAAGGCTGTCAGTTCGGATATCTGAAGCGGTAACCAGTATAATCAGAAGAATTAAGGTAAAGCCTCGCTTCCTAATTGCCAAAGGAGGTATTACATCCTCTGATGTAGGAACCAAAGCGCTCCATGTAAAAAAAGCGCGGGTTATGGGGCAGGTGAGAAGTGGTATTCCCGTGTGGCGGACTGGTGCAGAGAGTAAATTTCCGGGTATGCCATATATTATTTTTCCGGGAAATGTCGGAGAAAATTCAACGCTAAAAGAAATTGTAGAGGAATTAATCTGAGATATTCGGCGAGGGATTCATATTGTTTCAGCAGCATGGCTGATTTGTCCAGTCATGCTTGCTGAAGCTGCTAATACAGATATCTTTTATTTAAGGTATATTCAATGAAATATAGACTGTATAGACTTTTTTATTTAACAAAACCAGGATAAAAAATGGAAGTATCCAGTATTTTAGAGGCAGCTTTTTCTCCTTTAAGTAGCTGCAGAAGAGCCAGGAAGGCAAGAGAAGCCATCTCTTTTTCAGGCTGTTGTATACATATAATGTTATCAAAAAAATCATATCCCGAAAAAGTTTCAAAACCGCCAAGAGCTTTTACCTGTCTTGTTTTTTCTTTTAATGCTTTTAGAATCCCATATATATAGTAATTTGTACTTAGAGCAATGGAGTCAAATTCTGTTTCGTTGGATTCAATTATCTGGTGCAGGCATTTATATGCCATTTCTGTATTATATACATCGTATAAAATATTCTTTTTTGGAATTTCTATTCCAACATCTGAAAATGATTTTAAAAACCCTTGAATTCTGTGCTGGACTGTATAGTCAGCAGAAGAAGTAGAAATAAACAGGGGATTGCGTGCCTTTTTCTCAATAAAATACTTTCCCAGATTGTAAGCTGATAATTCGTTATTGATCGTAATGGAGCAATATTTTTTATTTTCAATTGCACGGTCAAAACATACAATTTGAAATGGATAATCGTCCTGCAGTGATTGAGTAGAAGAAACTGCAGAGATAAGAATTCCGTCTACCATTCTACTGGAAAGCATATGAAGAATATGGTTTTCTTTTTCCAGGTTTTCCTCTGTTATGCATATAATTGTACTGTAATTTGCAGCGTATGCTAAATTTTCAATTTCTTTAATTATATGTATATAAAAAGAATTGGAGATATCAGGAACAACGAGAGCGATTGTCTTTGTTCGGCCAGTTTTTAACGATTTGGCAATGTTATTGGTGATATATCCCATTTCTTTAGCCTTATTTAAAACAAGATCTATAGTTTCTTGCTTATAGGATTTGGTTTTCGTTTTATTATTCAAAATGTCTGAGACAGTACAGCGTGATAGATTTAATTCAGCGGCAATATCTTTCATGGAAACCATGTGCTAAAGTCTCCTCCCTTAAATTACACGAGTAATTGATAATATATATTGTTAGACTATACTAGAATCAGGATAAAGTCAAGAGTTCCAAAATATGTAAAATTATTTTGTAATAATTGTACAAAATCATAAGAGCTATATAAGAATGACTTGACAAATTTACATGAGTAAATTATAATAAAATCATAATTTACACGAGTAGATAAAGGAGGGAGGGATTTCATGGATGCAATAATGAAAGTACAGCATGTATCTAAATCTTTTATGAATAATAATGTGCTAAAAGATATTTCGTTGGAACTCTGCAGCGGAGAATGTCTGGCGTTGGTTGGAGAAAATGGAGCTGGAAAAAGTACTTTGATGAAAATCATTACAGGTATTTATAAAAAAGATGAGGGTGAAATTGAAATCCATGGCCGGAAAACAGAAATTAATTCTCCGATCGATGCGCAGCGTGCTGGAATTGCGATTATTCATCAGGAGCTGAATTTGATTTCTAATTTATCTGTGGCGCAGAATATATTTTTGGGAAGGGAAAAACAGAGATATGTTCAGATTGACGAGAAAACAATATACAAGGAAACAAAAAGCTTATTAACAAAATTGGGACTTGATCTGGACCCAAATCAACGGATAGGCAGCCTTTCAGTGGCCGAGCAGCAGATTGTAGAAATTGTAAAGATGTTATCCCAAAATGCCGAGATAATCATAATGGATGAACCAACGGCTGCATTAAGTGCAGAAGAAACAGAGCGATTGTTCAGTATTATTAAAGATTTAAAAAAACAGGGAAAGGGTATTATTTACATTTCTCACAGATTGGAAGAAATTTTTCAAATCGCAGAAAGAATATGTGTGTTAAGAGATGGTAAGCTGATTGCACAATGTGATCCTCAAAATACACGAATAGATAAAATAATCGAATGGATGGTAGGGCAGACTATCGAAAATTACTATCCTAAAACAACCCATACTATCGGAAATGTTAAGATGGAGATTAAACATCTGACAGATGAAAAGAATTTTTTTGACATCAATTTTGAAGTCAGAGAAGGAGAAGTTTATGGAATAGCAGGTTTAGTTGGAGCCGGTCAAAGCGATCTGGCCAGATGCTTATACGGATTAAATTCAGTGAAAAGCGGAGAAATATGGGTGAATGGAAAGAAAGTAACCGTAAATTCGCCGGGCAAGTCTATAAGTTATGGAATCGGACTGGTAACAGAAAACAGAAAAGAGGAAGGCCTGGTTTTATCTATGAAAATTAAAGAAAATGTAGGGCTTTCTCCATGGTCTCCAATATGCAAAATAAAAGGTATTATTTCAGCAATGCTGGAAGATGCTTTGTCTCGAGAAAGTGTGAAAAAATATAGTATAAAAGCGGATTCAGTAAATCAGGAAGTGGTTCTGTTATCAGGAGGAAATCAGCAAAAAGTCGTACTTGCCAAAGTTTTAAGCACGAATCCTCAAATTGTTTTGTTATGTGAACCAACCAGAGGCGTTGATGTAAATGGTAAAGTGGATATCTATAAAATAATTGATCAGCTTCTGGAAAAAAAGACTGCTGTTATTTTAATTTCCTCTGAAATAGCAGAAATTATTGGAATGAGCGACAGGATTGGTATCCTTTATAAAGGAAGGCTTGTAAAAGAAATGAAGAATGAAAATGTGACACAAGAAGATATTATGGTTTATGCAACAGGAGGATATCAACATGGATAAAAGAAAATTTTGGATAATAGCTAGGAAATATGCCACTTTTGCGATCTTGTGTCTGATAGTAGCCGCTATGTTCTTTTTGACAGATCGTTTTTTTACTGCAAATAATTTATCTAATGTAGGAAGACAGGTATCTATGAATGCCATATTAAGTGTAGGAATGACGATGGTAATCATTTCCGGTGGAATTGACCTTTCAGTTGGTGCTATTGTAGCGATGAGCGGTGTAGTATGTGCAGAGATCATTTCTAAGACAGGACAGGTTGTATTGGCAATTCTTGCAGCACTGTTAATAGGGATTCTGGTGGGATTCATAAATGGCATTTTGATTGCAAAGACTCAAATTGCCCCGTTTATTATAACTTTATCATCATGTTCTATCTGTTCTGGAATTGTGCAGGCATCAACAATGGCAATGCCTATTCCGCTGGATAATGAGGGATTTAAAGTATTGGGGCAGGGAAGCCTTGCAATCATTCCGATTCCATTTTTAGTAATGTTATTCATTTTTATTCTTGCAGCCTTTTTAATGAACAGGACAAAATTTGGACGTTATGTGTATGCGATCGGCGGCAATGAAAAAGCTTCTATAGTTGCCGGTATACAGGTGATAAAAATAAAAACAATGGTATATGTGCTATGTGGATTTTTAGCGGCATTAGCGGGTGTTATTTATACATCAAGACTTTCTTCCGGAACCCCTTCGCTGGGTGAAGGATATGAAATGGATGCGATCACTGCGGCTGTAATCGGAGGTGCCAGTCTGTCGGGGGGCAGCGGAGGTATATGGGGGACGCTTATTGGCGCAATTATTATCGGCGTAATAAAAAATGCGCTGAATCTTTTGCAGGTCAATTCGTATTATCAGGATATTGTAACAGGAGCAGTTGTTTTAGCGGCGGTATTATTTGACCGTTTTATCCAGACACGGGTAAATGAAGAATCATAACAGGTAGAAATCCTGTTTTGAAAAATTTTTATTTAAGGAGGGTGAATAACCATGAAGAAAAAAGTACTGTGTAGTTTATTGGCAGTGATGTTGACAGTATCCTGTACAAGCGGGATATATGCAGCAGAAGAAGAGGAATCTGCTGAAACCGGAGAAGAAACAGGTGCAGAGATGCCGGCGGCAAAAGAAGAATTTGTATTGGGTTATACTTGTCCGACTCTAAATAATCCGTTTTTTGTCGGTATGATGGAGGGAGCGGAAAAAGCAGCAGAAGAAAGAGGCGTAACGCTTACTATGTTGGGCGGCGACAACGATGTAACAAAACAGGTACAGCAGGTAGAAGATTTTATTTCGCAGGGAATGGATGCCATTATTGTACAGACCGTGGATACAACGGGAATTGTTACGGCAATCGAAAGTGCAAATGATGCCGGAATTCCAGTATTTACCACAGCAGAACTTCCAACAGGAGGAGATATTCAGTGTGCGATAAGCTTTGACAGTTATGAATCCGGATATAATGGCGGTACATATATCGCTGGTGTTCTGGAAGAAAAAGGAACGGTTATTGAACTCCAGGGTGTTATGGGACAAGAAACGAGCCGGGAAAAATCCCGAGGTTTTCAGGAGGCGATTGCCGAATATCCGGATATTGAAATTCTGGCATCCCAGACAGCAAATTATGATCGTGCAGAAGCTATGACAGTTATGGAAAATCTGCTTCAGTCATTTGATAACATTGACGCAGTTTATGCTGCCAATGATGAAATGGCATTAGGCGCGGCACAAGCAATTGAAGCGGCCGGGAAGAGTGATGATATATTTGTGATGGGAAATGACGGGACCGATGAAGCGCTGGAAGCAATTGCAGATGGAACTCTTGGTGCGACTAATGGAACACCTGGTTATATTCAGGGATATATTGCAGTTGATGTTGCAGTCAGATATCTGAATGGTGAAGAGGTTCCTTCTGTCATTAACGAAAAAAATACTGTAATTGATGAAAGTAATTTAAGTCAGGCGGATCAGATTCTCAAAGCAGTATCTCCCGAAGACTGGTACTGGTTAGACCAATTTTGACAGTATGGAAGATTATAACTGGCAGAAGATCGTCTTCTGCCAGTTTTGAGAAGGAGATGGTACAGTTTGGAAAATTTGATGAAATATATTGACAGTCATCAGGACGAGGCGGTGAACTTCCTGCGTAGACTGATTTCTTTTGACACATCGTTTATTGAACAGGGAGTGGACGGAAGAGAAAAAGAAGCACAGGAATGGCTGGAAAAAAGGATGCACGAGTGGGGATTTGAGACAGAGTTGTTTGAACCGTCAAATGAACATATCAAAAATATGCCTGATTATAATCCCGGACATAATTATGAGAACAGACCAAACCTAGTTGCAATTCATTATGGCTCGGGAGGTGGAAAGTCTATTATTTTAAACGGGCATATGGATACAGTTCCTCTTGATGACATAAGAAAATGGAAATACCATCCACTTAGTGCTACCGTAGATAATGGGAAAATTTATGGGCGAGGCGCCTGTGATATGAAGGCAGGGCTGGCAGCAATGATTTTGGCGGTTAAATTCCTAAACGATTGTCAGATTGAGCATTGCGGAAACATTATCATAGAATCTGTTGTCGATGAAGAAGGCGGAGGAAACGGGACTCTGTCCTGTATAAAAAAAGGGTATCATGCCGATGCAGCAATAGTTACAGAACCGACGAATCTTGATATATACAGTGCCAGCAGAGGAGTTTATCTTTTGGAAATAGAGGTGGAAGGAAAACCGGCACATGCATGCTTTAAATGGCAAGGGGTAAATGCGATTGAGAAGGGATTTAAAATCGTTTCAGGTTTAAAAGAATTGGAAACAAGATGGCTTGCTTTACGAAAAAATCCATACCTTCCTTCACCAACCATAGGATTGGGAGAAATTCATGGAGGAATTTCGGCCGCAACAGTTCCGGGAACCTGTCAAATGAGATTTGATATTAAATATCTTCCGTACGAAATAGATGAACAGGGTAATAAAGTGCTTGTAAAAGGAGAAGAAATAAAAAAAGAGGTTGAAAATTGTATAGACAGAATTTGTAAGGCAGACGAATGGTTATGTAAACATCCGGTTAGGAAAAACTGGTATTTAAGCGTTATGCCTCATTCAATAGAAACAAATCATCCAATCATAGAAATTGCCAGGGGTTCCAGTATGGAAGTTATTGGCAGAGCCAGAGTATCAGGTCTTCCAAGTGGAGCAGATGCAAGACATCTCCAAAATACTGGACAAATACCTACAATTTTATTTGGACCTGGAGATATGAAAAATGCTCACAGCATAAATGAATGGGTATCTATAAAAGATTATATGGATGCCATCAAGATTCTTGCAAAAATCATTTTAGATTGGACAAACAGAGAAGGAGATATAGATGAAAGCTCGGATACCTGATAAGGAATTTCAAGAAAGAATATTGAAAACACAAGAAAAAATGAGAGAAAAAGGATTTGACTATATATTGTGTTATGGAAATGAAGCGGAACCCCAGTTTGTAAGATATTATTCAGATTATTGGCCGTCATTTGAATCAGCGGGTGTACTTATTCCGGCTAATGGGGAGGCTATTCTACTGATCGGACCAGAAAGTGGTACATTTGCAAAAGCTCATTCCAGATTGAAGAAAATTTATAAACTGTTGGTATTTCGAGAATCGTCAGAACCGGAATATCCTGGAATACCATTAGATACGTTTTCTACAGTTTTTTTTAAAATCAATCAGGGAAAAAATATAAAAAAACTGGGAATTGCAGGTTATAGTTTGATCTCGCACACTATTTATGCAGAATTGGAACAATCTTTGAAAAAGTATGGAGAAGTGGAAATTGTGCGAGGCGATGACTTGGTATCAGACATCAGAGCCATTAAATCACAAAATGAAATTGCCTGCATGAAAGAAGCTTACCGGATTGCGCAGGAGGCATTGAAAAAGGTTATTGATAATATTCATGTCGGTATGACAGAAAATCAGATAAAAGGAATTGCACTATCTGAAATTTTTGCCCAGGGAGGGGAAGGCGAGTCATATCCATTTTGGATTATTTCCGGAAGAGGAACAAATCAGGCGATCAGCAGATGCAGAAACAGAATTGTGCAGGAAGGTGATTTGATTCAGATTCAGATTGGTGCAAGATATGAAGGATATGCATCTACTATAGGACGTCCAGTTGTGATCGGGAAAACAGATAGCCGGATAAAAGCAATGATAGAAGCTGCTTTTGAGTTACAGAAGGAAATTTTGGATAGGATCAGGCCTGGAATTAATGCAGGGGAAATAGCACAACTGCAGCATAAAATATTGTCAGACAGAAAAATGGAAAAATATATTCTATATGGACCGTGTCATGGAACTGGGCTTATGGAGGGGGAATATCCATGGATTGAGGAGGATTCAGACTATATACTAAAAGAAAATATGACATTTTCAACTTGTCTATATTTAGGAGATGATGAAACAGAAACGGGAATCCGTGTAGAAGATGGCTTTTTGATCACATCCGATGGAACAGAATCTTTTTCCGACTACCGGCGGGAAGTAATAGAATTATCTTAGTTGAAGTAAAGGCGGCTGACAATATAATATTGTAAGAATGACCACTCTTCTTGTCTTGCCAGGGTTATGGTGATAAGATAAAATACAGAAAAGTTTTTAACAGAACACATAAAGGCCCTTGCGCCGGGGATATATAAAGATGACACAGGAGAGAAAGAGAACGATTACAGAACTTCACACAGGAATTTTGGCAAAAAGCAGAGATGTAGACGGCTTGCTGTGGGCGGCGGTTCTGGCGTTTCAGGATTATCCTCTTCGGACCGTTTCCGGCCTGCCCTTTTCATACAGGATCAAGAGGAAAAAGAACGGAGAATACAGCGGAGAAATTCTTGTGTCCCGTAAAGAGGGCAGCAAGACCCTGACAAAAAGTTCTGTTCTTCTGGCTTTTCATACTGTACTGAAGAGGATAGAGACAATGCCGCCGTCCTGTGGGCAGGAAAGCGGAAAAGATATTCTGGAAGCGCCGGAGTACAGCGGCCCCAAGGCGATCGGCCAGATATTCGGCATTTCCTATATATACAGCCTGTTCTAGCTTTTGGGGCTGATCAAAGTTCCGGAAAAGATAGGGGACAGGCTGAGTGGAACGGATAAAGCAGAAAATTTTTCCTTTATATGAAATATTCTGGACATTTTCCGGCGAAAAATGGTATAATAGATTCGTTGGTTTAATGTGACAGAGAAATAAAGTGGAAAAGGAAAGAGCAAATGAAAATCATAGTGTGCATGAAACAGGTGCCTGCAGGCACCAACGTGGAAATCGACCCGGAAACAGGGGCTATGAAGCGTCTTTCCAGCGCAGCAAGAACGAATCCCTATGATCTGTTTGCACTGGAAACGGCGCTTTTTTTAAAGGAAAAAATGGGAGGAACGGTTACTGTCCTTACCATGGGTCCGCCTCAGGCGGAGAGTATGATGAGAGATGCCTACGCCTGCGGAGCCGACGAGGCGGTGATCCTGTCTGACCGTAAATTTGCAGGATCGGATGTGTTAAGTACTTCCTATACACTGCGCCAGGGAATCCAGGTTCTGGGAGGGGCAGATCTGATCATCTGCGGAAAGCAGACTACAGATGGAGATACCGCTCAGGTAGGTCCTGCCCTTGCGGAACATATGCATATTCCTCATGCGGCATGGGTGACAAAAATCGAAGAAGTGACAGAAAAATCTATCTCCGTACAGCAGAAGTTCGGCAGTGTGACTCAGGTTTCCAGACTGCCTTATCCCTGTCTGATCACAGTGGAAAAGGATATGTGCGTTCCCCGTCTTCCTTCCTGGATATTGAAGAAAAAGACAGCGGACCGTAAGGTCCGGTTTTTAAGTTATGAAGACCTTCCGGACCAGGATCTTACAAGATACGGACTGAACGGCTCTCCTACGGCAGTGGAGCGGATGTTCCCGCCGGAAAAATCGGAGAAGCAGGTATATCTGGAAGGAAATGCGCAGGAAAAAACAAAAGAACTCTTTGATATTCTGATATCAAAGAAGATCATTTGAGGAGGGCGAAAGAATGGATTTTTTAAATTTTGATGCGGAGGCATGTACGCTCTGCGGCATATGTGTAAATGTCTGTCCTTTCGGAGCCCTGAAGTTTGAAAAAAGCGGGATTGAAGTAGGAGAGAGCTGCCGGATGTGCGGGCTCTGCGTGCGAAAGTGTCCGGAGAAGGCTATCCGTTTTGAGCAGAAGGCCAATGAAGTAAATAAAGAAGAATGGAGAGATTTTCTGATCTTTGCGGAGCAGGAACAGGGAAAAATCCATCCGGTTGTATTTGAACTGATCGGCGAAGCCCTGAAAATGGCTCCCAGGGTGGGGTATCGTGTAAACTGTGTGATCGCCGGAGGAGAAGGGACGGAGGATAACGCCAGGATCCTGCTGGAATACGGCGTACATAAAGTATTTGTCTATGAGCATGAAGCGCTGAAGTGGTTCCGGGCGGACTGCTGTACCGATGTTGTGGCGGATTGTATCGCGGCAGTAAAGCCCAGCTCTGTTCTTATCGGAGGCACAGAACTGGGACGGTCACTGGCTCCCAGACTGGCTACCCGTTTTCACACAGGATTGACCGCGGACTGTACGAAGCTGGATATCAAGGAAAATACAGATATGATCCAGATAAGGCCTGCTTTCGGCGGGAATATCATGGCGCAGATCTCTATCTCCAGATCCAGGCCGCAGTTTGCCACAGTGCGCTACAGAGTTATGGAAAAAGCCCGTAAGACGGAGAATTCTTCTGGTGAGATCATCCGGTGCGAGACGCCGGATACCATGGTAAAATCTTCGATAGAGATTTTAAGCGCCCAGGTGCTGGAAAAGAAAAAAAGTCTGGAAGAAGAGGATATTATTGTTGTTGCCGGCCGGGGGGCAAAAAACGAGGCGGGAGTGGCTCTCTGCAAAGATCTGGCGGATGCCCTTGGCGGACAGCTTGCCTTTACCCGTCCTATGGTTGAAGATGGATTCGGGGATACGGCTCATCAGATCGGGCTGTCCGGCAGGACAGTCCGGCCAAAACTGATCATTACCTGCGGTGTGTCAGGCGCGATCCAGTTTACCTCATGTATGAACGGCGCCGAATGCATCGTGGCCGTCAACAGCGATCCTGAAGCGCAGATATTCAATACGGCCCACTACTGTATTGTGGACGATCTGAACCAGGTAGTGCCAAAGCTTACAGAACTTGTGAAGAACCGGAAGGAGGACTAGGACAATGGCATATCCCTACAAAAAAATGGATGAAGAGGATTTTGAATACATCCGTTCTGTGACAGCGCCTGACCGTGTGTGGACAGGCGAAGCCATCGCCCGGGAATACTACCGGGATGAAATGCCGGAATATGGAGTTTTTCCTCCGGAGCTTTATGTGGAAGTAATAAATAAAGAAGAAGTATCGGCTGTGATGGCTTATGCTTATAAAAATAATATTCCGGTGGTCTGCCGCGGGGCGGGAACCGGACTGGCAGGAGGAGCCACCTGCAAATACGGCGGCATTATGCTGTCTGTTATGAGAATGAACAGGATCTTTCCGGTGGATCACAAGAATCAGACGATTACTGCGGAACCGGGAGCCCTGCTTTTGGATATTCAGGCCGCAGCGGCGGCAGAAGGACTTTTTTACCCGCCTGATCCGGGAGAAAAGACAGCCTCGATCGGAGGAAATGTCATCACCAATGCAGGAGGTATGAAGGCGGTACGCTATGGCCTCACACGGGATTTTGTGCGGTGCATCGAAGCGGTAATGCCGGACGGCTCTATTATGAATTTCTCCTCCAATGTGGTAAAAAATACTACCGGATATGCGGTAAAAGATCTGGTGATCGGTTCGGAGGGGACTCTTTGTATCCTGACCCAGGTAACGCTGAAGCTTCTTCCGGCGCCTACCTGCAGCGCTACCCTGGTAATGCCTTTTGACAGTCTGGAATCATGCGCGGATATGGTGCCGAAGGTTCTGGAACTGCCCTTTGTGCCGACTGCTATCGAATTCCTGGAGAGAGAACTTATTGATATTGTAGAAAAAAATCTGAATCGCCAGTTCCCGGTAAAGCAGGGAGAAGCCGTCCTCATCGTCATGTACGACGCTTCCAGCCAGCAGGAGCTGGACAGCGCGGTGGAAGCCGCCTCGGAGGCTGCTCTTGCCAACGGAGCTTACGACTGTTGTATTGCCGATACGCCTGAGCGGGCGGCTACCGTGTGGTCTGTCCGGGGCGGGATTCTGGAAGGGATGAAGGCGGATTCTGTTTCACAGGAGGAATGCGACGTAGTGGTTCCCCGTTCAAAGATTGCGGGATACGTAAAGGCGGCCAAGAGGATCGCTCTTTCCCATGGGATCAGGGTAGAGCCCTGCGGCCACTGCGGAGACGGAAATATCCATACAGAGATGCTGCGGGACGCCGGTATGAGCGATGAAGAATGGAAGAGCGCTACCCATGCCTGTCTGAAAGAACTGTATGCCCTGTCAAAAGAACTGGGCGGACAGCTTTCCGGAGAACATGGTATCGGCAACGGACGCCTGGAATTCCTGGAAGAATTTGTAGGCCCCAGAATGATCCAGCTTTATAAGAATATCAAACTGGCTTTTGACGACAAGCTGATCCTGAATCCGGGAAAGATTGTAGAATTCAATAAATGATGCCGGCAGGGAAATGCCGTACTGCAGCGGGAATAAAAATTTTAATTTACAGAGGAAAGAAAGATGAGTAAGAAAAATTCATTGTTGGTTGATAAAAGCAAAATGCCTCTGGCTATGGGCATTGCATTTGTGGCGTTTACTACACAGTTTGGAGGGGGCTTTGCTTCCGGAGCGCAGATCTATCAGTATTTTATTAATTACGGGATCTGGTGCCTGATTCTCCCCATACTGACGCAGGGACTCTATTCTGTGTTTTTCTGGTATGGAATGCGCTATGCGTATAAACATAAAACTTATGATTACAGAAGTTTTTCCGATACGTTTTATGGAAAGACAAGGCATGTCATGTCGAATCTGCATGAAATCTGCTATCTGATCATGATCGGAACCGCGTCAGCGGCGGCTTTTGCCACCGGCGGTTCCACCCTGGAGACGCTTTTCGGGATTCCGTACTGGCTGTGTACAGTTTTTGTTGCGGCTTTCATTTTTATTATCGCCCTGTTTGGAACCAATGTTGTGCGTAAATGCGCGTCTACACTGAGCGTTCTTATTATCATTGGTCTTGTGCTTGTTCTGGTGCCGAATATCATCGTCCAGTGGGACAGCATTGCGGCCTCTGTAAGTCGTATGAGCAGTGGAGAGATGACAGTGCTTTCAAAAGAAAGCGGCGCTTTCGGGCCGGCTCTCTGGTCGGCAGTGCTGTACTTTTTGTTCCAGCTTTCTTCTGTATCTGTAATGTATCAGCATGTGGAACCTGTTACAGATGTTAAGCAGATCAACAGAGCTGCAGTTGGAATGTTTGTCTGCAACTTTTTTGCCATGGAGCTGTCCATTGTAGGACTTCTGGCAGTGGCTTATGTGGCGGATCTGGCGACAGCCTCTGTGCCGATGCTGGTGCTGGTACAGAATGGAGTGGGCGCCGGGGTTCTGACTCCGGTGATTTCCCTGCTGATCATTCTCGGAGCAATTTCTACTGCGGTAAATATGATATCAGGAATTGTTACCAGGTGCGTAAACGCAGTGGAACGGCGAATGGATTCTCCGGCAAAAAGAAAACATGGCCATCTTGCGAGAAACGCGGTGTTTACTCTGATCTTTACCTTCCTGGCGTTCGCCATCGCCCAGTTCGGACTGATGACAGTAGTCAGCAAAGGTTATGCTTATCTGGGGTATGCGGCTTTGATCACTCTGTTTATTCCTTTTGTACTCCACTGGATCATGACAAAGGGGAAAGAAATCTGAATATTGTTTAATCTTCATCAGAAGCGGACGTGAGAGATCATGTCCGCTTCTTTTAAGTGATATCGTACAGGAAGACACGGAAAATATGCGGGAATTTTTTACAGGATTGCAGATATTTCTTTGGGAGGAATTCGTATAATAATACGGAAATTCCCAAAAAACAGATGTTTTCACAAATACATTCCTGTTATTTTCTGTCCGCCGTATTCTTCTGCCGTGTCTAGCATCGATGTACAAGGGGACAATACGGTCCCCTTGTACACCGATGCTTACGTGTCCAAATGCTCAGTGAAGAAACCCTTTGACCGTCTTGTTTATGAAAGAATATTTCTAACTGTCGTATTATGTCGCCTGACGTCGGAACAGGAAGAATATGCCATATCATAAAAATAATAGGAAAAGAAAGGGGTTTTTATGGTATGACAAAAGAGGAAGCTGTAATCCGCAGTATTTTAGGCCCTGTCAGAAGTGAAATCAGAACCTTTGCCTGTGCTGTCGGAATAACAGTCCATTTGCTGTTTGATGAAAGAATGTCCCAGGACGATATCCGGGTAACAAAGCATGTATATCCTGAGGTAGCAAAACGAACAGGAAAGAGTTATGCGTCAGTATCACGAAAACTTGAAAGAATGGGAAACCTTTGCTGGGATAATCTGGGAGAAGAGGGAAGGCGGACATATATCGGACGGCAATTAAGAGATATCCGCGCGCCCAGGGATATGCTTTTTTATCTGGCTTTTTACTGCCATTTTAACAGACCTTATTATGAGGTGCTGGAGGAAATGCCGGAATTGCTGTTTCAGGGAGGGGAGGAGCAGGAAGGTAAATTAGAGTACATTTCAGAAAGAAATATACAAAACAGAGGTTAAGTGAAAAAATAGTAGTAATATACAGGCTGTTGTAGATGATATTACAAACAATAAGAACCATGGAGTTGTAGTCGTAACTTCATGGTTTCTTTGTATAATTACAGCTTTAATATTGCAATAAGCGTTTGAATATTATGGGATGTTGGTATTTTAACTGCTGTGACTGGAAGAAAATTACAGAATTTATTTTGAAGAAAAGGATTCCGTTAAAATCAATTGTATCTAAGCTATATGATTTAGATGATGTAGATGAGACTTTCCGTCTTTTTGATTCGGGGCGTACACAAAAAATAGTAAGACCGTCCATTTTATACTTTAAAGTAAGTATTTGGTATAAAATGGGTGGTTTTTTCAAGAAAAAATCATTGCAAAAGCAAACAGAATATGATATATATAAATTACGGTACGACATCATACAATAATACAATCTAAGAAGGAGGCAAAAACATGGAAATGAAACAGTGCGATGTATTGGTTGTGGGAAGCGGCGGTGCTGCGTTGAAAGCTGCATTAACCGCATCTGAGCATGGAGCAGATACACTGCTTATCACAAAAGGTAAATATGGTCTGTGCGGGGCTACGGCATCAGGTGTTGCAGAAACTGGCGGATTTTGTTCTGCTGACGGCGAAACTGACCCGGAAGATAATCCGGATATATTCTATAACGACATAATTGAGGCGGGTAGAGGAATGTGTGATCCTTCTCTCGCAAGATTGCTTGCAGATAAAAGCGCAGAAACTTTTTATGAAACGGAAAAACTTGGCGTTCAATTTGATAGGGATGAAAAGGGACATTATATTCAAAAGAAAAGTTGCTTTACGTCAAAACCCCGCATGCATATGCTTCAGAGGCATGGAATGCAGATAGTAGAAGTACTTAAGAAACATGTGATTGAAAATGGCGTGCGGATTATTGAGCAGACGATGGTGACTGACATAATTACGAAAAACAACCGCGCCGTAGGTGCTGCCGCAATCAATGAAGATGGAGAATTTTTCGTGGTGCAGGCGAAAGCTGTTATTCTGGGAACAGGGGGTGCCGGTCAATTATTTCAATATAACCTCAGCACACCAGAAATGACAGGCGACGGCTATGCTTTAGGATACAGAGCCGGGGCAGAACTTAAAAATATGGAATTTTTACAAATGGGAGAAGGTTTTGTATATCCGTTTACCAATATATTTCATCCCTGGGCGTGGCCGCTGCAGCCTAAAGTATTAAATTCAGACGGTGAAGAGTTTTTAGAGAAGTATTTGCCGCGGAATATAAATTATACGGATTTGTTTAATGTTCGTGGAACATATTACCCGTTTTCATGCAATAAGGAATCTTTTCTTCTGGACGTTGCTATTAAAAAAGAGATGCTTTCAGGAAAAATGACAGAACATGGCGGCGTGTACCTCGACTTTTCCGAAAGTGGTGCGGGGGCGGATTCTGAAGGAACAGAATTAGCGAATATGTGGCCACATATGAATCAATGGCTAAAATCAAAAGGCATTGATATAAAAACTGAAAAATTAGAAGTTGGTCTCATGTTTCATGCAGTTAATGGCGGACTCTGTATCAATGAGTGCGCAAAAACAACTGTTGATATGCTTTATGCTGCAGGTGAAGGGGCGGCGGGACCGCACGGTGCAGACCGCGTAGGCGGAGGAATGTTATTGACTTGTCAGGTGTTTGGAAAAATCGCAGGTGAAAATGCTGCAGAAAATATTAAGAATATTTCTTTTGAAGATATTACAAAGGAAGCAGACAGATTAAATGGAGTTCATAAAGAAATCGCCGGAAAAAAGGGGGATATACATCCGGATGAGCTGATAAACATTATTCGACAGTCAATGTGGGAAACGGTAATGATTGTCAGAAACGAAGAAACTTTGAAACGAAATCTAAATGTATTGAAGGAGGTGAATGATCAGGTAAAGAATCTAAAGATTGAAAGTGCACAGGAAATAAGAAAATATTACGAATTGAAAAACATGCTTCTGGTAGGTGAAATGATCACCAGAGCTTGTCTCACAAGAAAAGAAAGCAGAGGAAGCCACTATCGTGAGGATTATCCGGAAAGTAGTGATGAATGGTTGAAATTTATTAAAATTTACAAAGATCATGATGATATGGCTGTTTCGGTGTTATAAAGGAGCTGTTTGTTCTATGCGGAAAATAAAATATGTAGACGTTTTAAAAATATTGTTGGCTCTAATGTTTGTATTTTTCATATTATTCCCAATTGTTTACTTGGTAATAACATCTGTGAAGCCTTCAAAAATTTTAATGTCAACTCCGCCGAAATATTTTTTTAAACCGGATTTTACACAATACCTGAAAATATTCAGAAACGGAGACATATTAAATGGACTGGTAAACAGTATTGTAATATCAACATTATCAACAATAGGTGCGCTTGTAATTTCTGTAATGTTCTCTTATGGATTTGTGCATGTAAAGTTTAAATGGAAAAAAATTTTGTTGTTTATAATTTTAATTACCAGGATGTTTCCCCCCGTCACCACACTTATACCGGTTTATATGGTGGAAGGAAGACTAGGGCTTGCAGATACGAGACTTGGATTGATTTTGCCGTATATTTCGTTTCAGGTTCCGCTGATTGTTTGGATTATAAATGAGTTCATGCTGCAAATTCCAAAAGAAATTGAAGAATCTGCGGCATTAGACGGGTGTACTGCCGGTCAGATGTTCCGACATATAAGTGTTCCGTTAACTGTACCGGGAATAACGGCTGCAGGAATCCTCGCTTTTATTTATAACTGGAACGAATTGATGTTTGCTGTAACACTGACTTCTTATAAAGCACGGACATTACCCGTTTTGTTGAAAGCATTTACAGAATCAGAGGGCAGTCTGCAGTGGAGTGCGGTTTCTGCAATCGGCGTGATTACACTGATTCCAATTATATTGTTTTTTGTTCTTATGAATAAGTATCTGGTAAAAGGGCTTGTTGCAGGAGCAGTAAAAGGATGAGAACTGAAAGGAGTGTATAGTATGAAAAAAATGCGAAATTATTTATCGATTATTGTAGCTTTGATAATGTGTGTACAAATTTGTTGCGTAAACGTTTCAGCGGCAGAATCGCCTGTAAAAAGCGGCCCTCAGAACTACGACGGGAAAGAACTGAATATTTTAAGTATTAAATGGGATTTTATGGATACAATGCTGGGAAAATATGCTCAGGAAATTGCTGATCAGATGGGGATCAAGCTGAACATCAGCTTTTATACCTATGATGAATCACGACAGAAAGTTGTAGCAGATACCATTGCCAATGTTCCGACATGGGATATTATTTATATTGATACTAAGCAAATGCCTGAATTTGCGACTGTAGGTGCATTGGAACCAATGGAAGGTTTATTTGAAGAATACGGAAGAGACAGCTACGATTTGGAAGATTTTACTACAAACCCAATGCAGGAGGCAACTTATCAGGGGGTTCAGTATGGGATCCCGATCATGTCTGATACAAACGGATTGGTATATCGCACTGACCTGTTCGAGAATGAAGAAGAAAAAGCCGCATTTTACGAAAAGTATGGATATGAACTCAAGGTACCTGAAACATATACGGAATTTGCGGATGTTGCAGAGTTTTTCACAAGGAAAAAGGGTGAAAAACTATGTGGAGAGGTGCTGGAAGAGGATTTTTATGGAACATGTCATTCTGATAAAGTGGCGGATTTCTTATGGCATGATTACTTATCCTATATGTATGCTTTTGGAGCAGATGTTTATGATGAAGAAACAATGATGCCGTTGTGGGATAGTGAAGAGAATCTGGCTGCCGGCAAATATTATGTGGAAAAACTGGGGCCGACAATGCCGGAAGGACATATTAATATGACCAGCGGAGAATCAATGGCTCAGTTTGATGCCGGAAATTTAGCAATGATCATTGAGTTTTACAGCCGAACATTATATTTAGGCGGTGAAGATTCTTCAATTCAGGGCAAATTTGATTTCGCATTATTGCCGACAGAAGATGAAGAAAGACCACATGCAACAATTTTATCAACTAATTTTATTGGAATCTATTCAAAATCAGAGAAAAAAGAAATGGCAATGGATTTCCTGCAGGAATTGACAAGTAAGGAAACTGCTAAAAAGATGGCGTTCCATGAACCGGATGGAATGTATAATGTTGGAAATCCGCTTTTCCCGAGAGAATCTGTTTTACAGGATCCCGCATTGCTTGAAAAGTTTCCTGCATTGTCTCTGGTATTGCAGACTTTAAATCAGGACGGAGTATATGCTTTTAATCATATACAGATTCCGGAATACCCGCAAATAATAGAGATTGGCGGAACAGCGCTTGCGGAAGCATTCAGCGGCGCTGATGTGGAGGAATGCTTTAAAACTGCCCAGCAGGATATGGAAAAAGTATTCCGGGATGCAGGATACATAGAATAGTTTGTTTTGATAAGAGGTGAGACAATTAGATGAAACGGAAAGGCTGTACCAAAATAATAAGTATTAAGACCATGTGCTGGATTTTTATGATGCCGGTAATTGTTTATCTCTTTATATGGAAAATACTTCCGCTGATTTATACTGGTTATTTAAGTATGACAGATTATAATCCTTTGAAAGGAAGAACAGCAGATTTTATCGGAATTGAAAATTACGGTTCTATTTTTTCTGATTTGAGTTTTTTTATGGCTTTGGGACGAACTGTATATTTTATGGTCGTGGCGACTGCGATAGAGCTGATCTTGGGATTAATAGTTGCATTATTGCTGGATGCAGGTGTAAAAGGTGAAAAACAATTCCGAATGATTTTTCTAATGCCGATGGTAATAACGCCGGCTGTGGTTGGAACGATATGGTATATTCTTTTCCATGAAAAATTAGGGCCGATTTCTTACCTCCTAAATCAGGTTGGATTGACTGGCGGGCTGCTTAACAGCAGCTCGACAGCGCTGAATGCCATTATTATATCAGATATATGGCATTGGATGCCATTTATGTTCTTGCTGCTTAATGCTTCCATGCAGAATATAGATCGGGATATTTATGAGGCGGCGCAGATTGACGGAGTTAAATGGTATCAAATGATTTTTAAAATAAAAATCCCTCTGTTAAAAGGTGCAATTATCTCTACATGTATTTTACGTTCCATGGACGCATTTAGAATTTATGACGAAATTGCTCTGATGACAGGAGGCGGCCCCGGAGAAAGTACAGAGACAACCAGTATGTTGATTTACAAAAGTGCTTTTAAAATATTTGACATGGGATATGCCAGCGCACTGGTAGTAGTTCTTTTGATTTTTACAATCGTTCTGTATTTATTATATATGAAGTTTATAAAGGTAGATATAGATTAAAAACAGAAATGAGGATAATATATGACCAGAGAAGAATTCAAAAAGAAATATGGACAGATTTTATTGCCGTTAGTTACACCATATAATGAAAATGAAGAAGTCTCGTATGCATCATATCGGCAGTTAATTACATATCTGATAAAAAATGATTTGTGCGATTCCTTTATTGTTACTGGTACAACAGGCGAAGCCAGTCTGCTTTCATTTGACGAACGTGTAAATCTTATCAAGACGGCCGTAGAAACTGCCAAAGGGCATAAACCGGTAATTGCCGGAACAGGTTGCGCATCAACCTGGGAGACAGTAAAGTTGACCAGAGAGGCGGAAAAGCTGGGCGTCGATTTATGTATGATTGTTGTTCCATTTTATAATAAACCCACACAGGAAGGAATATATCAGCATTTTAAGACGATAGCAGAATCTGTATCCTGTAATATTATGTTGTATAATATACCTATTTTTGTAGGGACCAATATGGAAGCAGAAACTGTAAGAAGATTATCTCTGATTCCCAATATCATAGGAATTAAAGATGAAGCGGGAATTAACCCCACGCAGATTACGGATTATATATTAGCAACTCAGGAAACAGATCCGGAATTTGTGGTAGTTAATGGAGACGATATAATGCTTCTTCCGACCATTATTCAGGGAGCTATGGGAATAGTCAGCGGAGGCGCCCATATATTTGGCCATGAAATAAGAGAGATTTTTGATGCTTTTGAAAAAGGCGAGTATAATAGGGCTGAAAAATTATTTTTGCCACTGTATCAGTTCTGTAAATGTTGTGGACAAAATGGAAGGGTATTACCCAATTCCATTATGAGACCAGCTATAGAAATGGTAACGGGCATACCGCTTGGACCGGCGAGAATGCCGTTGGAACCAATCAGAGAATCTGAGAAAAAGGTTTTGTTAAAAACATTGGATCAAATAGGTGTAAAGATTGCGAATAAATAGATTCAGTGAATTCTCTGCCAGTGTCGAGAATATGAATACTGTCTATTGTAAAAAAATGGTATATTATGGTAATATAAATACAAAGTTTATAATTGAAAGTAAGGTAGATAGTAGATGAAACCGATAGAAAGGATTTCTATCACTGACTCAGTCGTAGAAAGCATTAAGGAATTGATCATATCAGGCGAATATCAGGTGGATGATAAACTCCCGGCAGAACAGAAATTATGTGAGGAACTGGGAGTGAGCCGAACATCTGTAAGAGAAGCACTGCGTGTGCTTCAAGCCCTGGGGTATGTTAAAATGCTTCCGGGAAAAGGCGCTTTTGTGGCAAGAAATACTTTGATAAATGACGCAGAAAAAGACTGGTTTGAAGATGGTGATTCTGGGTATCTTGAATTTATGGAAGTTCGATTAGCGCTTGAACCGGTCGCAGTCAGACTGGCAATTGAAAATGGCACTGAAGCACAAGTGAAAGAGCTGGAAGATATTGAGCAAAGCTTTCGTGAGGCTGTAGAAAAAAGAAATTCTGTAAAGATGATGTTGGCAGATGATTTATTTCATAAGCATATTTTCCTAATGGGGAAAAACAAAATGATGTGCCGTATTAACGACCAGATTTCCAAGGTATATTTAAAATACCGTAAGCAATCATTTACAGATGATACAATTTATAAAAATGCAATAAAACCTCATGACAAAATTGTAGAGTGCATTAAGCAAAGAAATATTGACGGGGCTGTAGAAGAAATGAGAAAACATATGGAAATGGCTCGTGTAGATATGGATCAAATGCATTCTGGGAAAAATATGTGATTTTTAAATACCGCATCTGAGTTAGAACAGATGCGGTATTATTTTGGAAGGAACAATATAGTATCCATAACTACATTAAATAGAAAACATTACAATATCTATTGACATGAAAAACCCAAAGGATTATACTTAAAATAATTTGATATTCAAATTATTTGAAAAACAAATTAATGCTTGGTACAAAACAGGTACAGCCGGAGGGAAATCATGGATATGGATAACTACAGAACTAAACTTAAGAAATTATGTATAGGGGAGAAGATTGCGGATATTCCCATCATTCAGGGCGGTATGGGCGTAGGGATCAGCCGCAGCGGCCTTGCCGGAGCAGTAGCGAAAGAAGGCGGCGTCGGCGTGATCTCCACGGCACAGATCGGCTATGATGAGGAGGGATTCGCGCAGGATCAGGCGGGATGCAACGCTCTGGCGATCAGGAAACACATACAGCGGGCGAAGGAGATCGCCGGCGGGAAAGGACTGGTCGGCGTGAACATTATGGTCGCTCTGAAACATTACGCGGAGCATGTGAAAGAATCTGTAGCGGCCGGAGCGGATGTGATCATCAGCGGCGCCGGTCTGCCGGTGAACCTTCCGGCGCTAGTCAGTGAAACATGCGGGACGAAGATCGCGCCCATTGTTTCCTCCTGCCGCGCGGCGAAGCTGATTCTTAAGATGTGGGCGCACAAATACGACAGAACCGCGGACTTTATCGTGATAGAGGGACCGAAAGCAGGCGGACATCTGGGATTTTCCAGAGAACAGCTGGATCATATGGATGAACTGGATTACGATAATGAGATCCGGCAGATCATAGCCTGTAAAGGAGAATATGAAGAGAAATACGGGAAGAAGATCCCGGTAGTGGTTGCCGGCGGAATCTTTGACCGGGAAGATATCGCTCATGCGCTGGATCTGGGCGCCGACGGTGTGCAGATCGCCAGCCGTTTTGTGGCGACGGAAGAGTGCGATGCATCAGAGGCCTACAAGCAGGCTTATATTGATGCAAAAGAGGAAGACGTGCAGATCATTCAGAGCCCGGTGGGGATGCCGGGACGCGCGCTCAGGAACCGTTTTATCCGTCAGGTGGAGCAGGCCCGTCAGCCGGTGGCGAAATGTTACAACTGCCTGGAGAAGTGCAATCCGGCAAAAGTGCCTTACTGCATTACAAAGGCGCTGATCGACGCGGTAAAAGGAGATGTGGAAAACGGTTTGATCTTCTGTGGAAGCAATGTGGGCCGCATCAGGGAAATGACGACGGTACATCAGCTGATACAGGAGCTGGTATAAATTGATACAGAATCTGGTATAAAAAATACTGGAGTATGCAGGCCGGTCATGGTACAATACGGATGTTTGAATTTCAGCAAAAGTTTGTACAGGGAGAATAGAAGATGATTGAGGAAAAATTCGAGTTTCGCAATATACGTCGGGACGAGGCTCTTCAGACCGCGGAAATTGAAAGGATCTGTTTTCCGCCAAATGAGGCCTGTTCAGAGAAAATGATGGTGGAACGTGTGAACAGGGCGCCGGAATATTTTCTGGTGGCTGTAGACAGGGCGACAGGAAGGATCGCCGGTTTTCTCAACGGTCTCGCGACAGATGAATCCGCTTTCCGGGATGAGTTTTTTACAGATGCCGGGCTGCATGATCCGAAGGGGAAGACAGTCATGCTGCTGGGGCTTGACGTGCTCCCGGAATACCGCAGGCAGGGCCTTGCGTCAGAACTGATGCGGCGCTATCTTGCCATACAGAAAGAGAGAGGAAAGAAAAAGGTTCTTCTCACCTGTCTGGACGCCAAAGTAGAAATGTATAAAAAAATGGGATTTCAGGATGATGGAATGGCGGATTCTTCCTGGGGAGGGGAAGCGTGGCATGAAATGAGCTGCGCGCCTGTCTGAAAGGAGGACTGGAAATTCAGCTTTGGCTGATGACGTAACAACGGAGAGGCTGCTCAATGTCAGAGAACTGAGCAGCCTCTCCGTTTTGCGCGATACGCCCGGGTATCGCGGGAATCGGATAGGGGAAGTTCCTTTCCCCCATTCGATGGCATTTTCTTTTATGCAAAGTTTTTTACGGCTCTTCTTCAACGATCACGATACGGTCTTCGCCATATGGATCTGCATACTGTTCGCCGACGGTTCCGTCCAGATCTTCAGTAATATACTGGATCAGAGCCTGATTGTCCAGCATGATATCTTCCAGGGGCATATTGCAGTTCTGGAACATGTTGAAGCCGTCGCCGCCATTTTTCAGCATATAGTTATGAGAGGCTACGGTATAGGTTTTTTCCGGATCAAGATCTTCTCCGTTTATTTTTACATTCTGCACGCGATACTCGCCGTCAACAGACTGGAACATGCCGTCCGCGTCCAGCTGTACGGAGGAATCCAGATAAGTATGGATCTCGAAGGAAATACCGGAAACCTGCTGGAAACCGCCGGATTCTGCCGGGAGATCCATAACGCCCATTTCCAGCGCGTCCAGAATCTGCTGCCCGGTCGCTTCCACCATACAGATCTCGTTTCCGAAAGGCTGCACGCTGATGATGTCGCTGTAAGTGATATCTCCGGCCGCGATATCTGCCCGGATTCCGCCGCCGTTGCAGAAGCCGATATCCGCTCCGGTGACAGCCCGGTACGCGTCCGCGCAGAGGTCGCCCAGGTTGGTCTCACAGGTGCGGACAAGGCGTACAGGTTCCTCCTGATCCGCCGTGGCGGGATCGTTCACGACAAGGGCAACGTCTGTTTCGGCAACTACTTCGTTTAAGATACCTTCAAATTCTGTGTTGATGTCATTGATGTATGCCTCTGTTTCCGGATCAGCCTCCATTCCCCCGGAAATAAGAGCGGAGCTGAATGTGCCGTCTTCTGCTATGGTAAGTTCGCCCACTGAGGAAAGTTTGGTTCCGGTGGAAGTGAGAAGGACATTCTCTCCATCTTTATTTTTAACAGTTTCCCCTTCGATCACACTGTGGGAATGGCCGTCCAGAAAAACATCGATCCCGGAAGTGTTTTCGATGACTTCGGAGGACGTCCAGGGGGTGCAGCTCGCGTCGATTCCCAGATGGGAGAGTGCGATCACATAATCGGCTCCCTCGTTGCGGGCGGAATCAGCGGCTTCCTGCACACATTCATAAAGAGCAGTTCCGTCCTCATCCTGCTCGAAACCGTAAATGAATTCCCCGTCTTCATTCTGAAAATATTTCGGTGTGGAGGAAGTAATCGTCTTAGGCGTGCAGATTCCGATGAATGCAATAGTCTTTCCGTCGGCCTCCATCATCTCGTAAGGTTCAAAAACGGGTTCTCCGGAAGTCAGATCCTTAAAGTTACAGGATAAATAGGGGAAAGACGCTTTCTCTGCAAGAGACAGGAACTGATCCATTCCGTAATCAAATTCGTGGTTTCCGGGTACGGCGAGGTCGTAACCGACCTGATCCATAATATCAATAATATATTCGCCTTCGGATAAGGTGCCGATCACATCTCCCTGGATCGCGTCTCCCATATCTGCAAGGATGACATCATTTCCCTCTGCTTCCAGCTGCTTCTTCAGTCCGGCGATTCTGGCATAGCCCAGGACCTGATTCTCTTCATCTTCGTTTACCGCGCAGTGGATATCGTTGGTATAAAGAACAACAATACCGCCTTCCTGTTCCCCGGCGGATACGGCTGTGCTACAGGCGGCCGCCATGGACGCCGCCAGAATAAAAGATAAAATTTTCTTATTCATAAATGCTCCTTATTATATATAGGTTAACAGATGCAGTTTATTTTAACATGCCGCATGGGAAAATGCATGCTTTTTATATGTGTTTTTTTGTAAAGAACAAATAAAAACTTTACGGTAGTAAGACTTTCAGGTAAAATGAATACAGATTCAGGTGATGAAAATGTAAACAGGAGGAAGTGATTAAATGAAGAAACGAAACATGAACAAAACAGGAAAAAAATTTCAGGCCCTGATGCTGTCCGGAATCCTTGCGGCGGGAATCTTCGGAGCGGTTCCGGCTATGGCGGAGGAGAAGAAAGAGCCTCAGACAGTAGGGACTTTTACAACAGAAGATATCAATGGAAAAGAATATACGGAGGAGCTTTTTGCGGAAGCGGAACTGACTCTTGTAAACGTATTCGCTACCTGGTGCGGTCCCTGTATCAGTGAGGTTCCGGAGCTTCAGAAGCTCAGCGAGGAGATGGAGGACGAGGGCGTTCAGGTGATCGGTATGGTAATGGATACCGGAACTATAGAAGAAACAGATGAAGAGGCGCTGGAAACGGCGAAGCTTCTGGCGGAAGTAGCGGAAACAGACTATCCCTTCCTGATCCCGGACGAAGGTCTGATGAACGACAGGCTTTCCGGAATCCAGGCTTACCCGGAAACTTTCTTTGTGAATAAAGACGGGGAGATCGTAGGGGAAAGTTATGTTGGAGCCCGGGATCTGGACGCATGGAAAGAAATCGTAGAAAACGAGCTGAAAGCACTTAAGGAAGATTCCTGAGAAGGGAGACGGAGAGCTCCTGGAATTTCTGCGGAAAATGTACGGATTTACAGGTGTATGGAAGAACCGTCGGGAAAAACAGGAGCGGAAATGACTGCAGAAAGGAATTGGAAAGATGAAGACGAAAATACGCGGCCTGTGGGCGCGCTGCAATGACAGAATTCCCATAGCGGGAATATTTGCGGCGCTTTTGGGTGCGGCAATGATGCTCTATGGTATTTCCAGAGGAGAAATGTCCGTGGTTTTTGATAAGGCTGTAAGAATCTGTATGGAGTGTATCGGAATTGGATAATAAAAAGAAAACAAATGAGTGGGGAAGACACAGAATCCAGATCCTTTGGGCTTTTCTTACCAACAGCTATCTGGTGGGGTTCGCGAAGGGAAAGATTTATGAGGGAAAACTGAAGAATCTCTGCGTACCCGGACTGAACTGCTACTCCTGCCCCGGCGCTCTGGGTTCCTGCCCCATAGGAGCCATGCAGGCGGTGATCGGAAGCTGGAACTTCAGGATGGCCTTTTATGTGGCCGGATTTCTGGTGTTTGTGGGAGCCCTTATGGGCAGGTTTGTCTGCGGATGGCTCTGTCCTTTCGGGTTGATCCAGGATCTCCTTCATAAGATTCCTTTTGTAAAAAAAATAAATACTTTCCGGGGAGACCGGCTTCTCAGGAAACTGAAGTATGTGATTTTTCTGGTGTTTGTGATTCTGCTTCCAATGTTTGTGGTGGATATGCTTGGACAGGGAGCGCCGTATTTCTGTAAGCTGATCTGTCCCGCGGGAACTCTGGAGGGCGGGATACCGCTGGTGCTTCTCAACAGCGCCATGCGGGCAACGGTGGGATGGCTTTATACCTGGAAGAATGTGCTTCTTGTAATGATAATCGTCCTTTCTATAATGATTTACAGGCCGTTTTGCAAGTATATCTGTCCTCTGGGAGCCGTATATTCGGTGTTTAATCCCATTGCGGTTTTCCGTTACCGGGTAGACAGGGAATCCTGCGTTCACTGCGGCGCCTGCGCCAAAGTCTGCAAAATGCAGGTGGATCCGGTGAAGAATCCAAATGATCCGGAATGCATCAGATGTGGAAACTGCAAAAAAGTCTGCCCGGCGGCAGCGATAAACCTGGGATTTGAAAAGAAAAAACAGTGCTTCAAAGAAAGAAAACCGTCAGAAGAAAAAATGACATGAAAAAATTTGCCCAGATACCAGATTAAATAAAGGATGAATTTTTGAAAATAGAAAATTAAATTTAAGAATTAAAAAATTCAGAAAAATATATTGACAAACTAGAGCGACAGGACTATAATAAAACCACAGGTGAAAAACCTGTGGTTCTTTTTGTCTCAGGGAGTAGGAAGGTATACTTTCACCGCTGGGAATTTATATAACGCGGGGTGGAGCAGTCCGGAAGCTCGTCGGGCTCATAACCCGAAGGTCGCAGGTTCAAATCCTGTCCCCGCTATTTAGCGAAAGGCGTCATGTTTCATTACCGTGGGATGTGGCGTTTTTTATTACCCTGAATCTCATGTTTCAGGAAATCATATACGCAAAAACCGATAATTTAAAAAAATTTTTTTATTTTGGACGGATTTCTTCCTGTCATTCGTATTAGTAGTGAAGAGGTAAATAATACAGAATATGAAGGAGGAAGATATTATGAAGAAATTATTTGCAGGAGTTTTATTCGCGGCATTGTTCACAGTGTCTGCAGCAACTGTATTTGCAGGAGGCCATGGCGGACATCATGGAAACGGAGCGGGTTACTGCAGCAGTTCCTGTAACTATACAGGCGGTTGCGCTCAGGGAAGATGCCATGCCGATGCGGACAACGATGGAATCTGCGATTACTGCGGCGTGGAAGACGGCGTATGTCATTGGGGACGGAACTGTGTTGACGCGGACGACGACGGGATCTGCGACAACTGTAGCCGGGATCTGAACGGATGTATGGCGGGAAGCTACTGTGTTGACGCGGACAGCGACGGGATCTGCGACAACTGCGGTTATCATGCAGGCGGAAACGGCCAGGGCAGAAATTATGTGGACGCGGATAACAACGGAGTCTGCGACAATTACGGAACAGGCGGAAACGGTCAGGGACATCACACAGGCCAGGGAAACGGACATCACGGAGGTTCCCGCAGATAACAGATTGGGGATTAGATATGCGCTGTGAGGAGGAAGTAAACCGGGCGATAGAAAAATATGCGGATACCGTCCGGAGGATATGTATCGTTCATCTGAAAAACAACGCGGACACTGAGGACATATTTCAGACAGTGTTTCTGAAGTATGTCCTTAGTTCTGTTTCATTTGAAAGTGAAGAGCATGAAAAAGCATGGTTCATCTGTGTGACGGTGAATGCCTGCAAAGATCTTCTGAAAAGTTTTTTCCGCAGCCGGACGGTGTCGCTGGACGAACTGGTGGAAAAACCGTCTCAGATGCCGCAGGACAACAGGGAAGTTCTGGAGGCTGTTCTGGAGCTTCCGGCGAAATACCGGGACGTAGTTTATCTTTATTATTATGAGGAATATACGGCGCCAGAGATCGGACGTATTCTGGGGAAAAAAGAAAACACTGTCTACACTCTGCTGAAGCGGGCGCGAAAGATTCTGAAAGATAAGTTGGGAGGCGATGAGTATGAAGCGTAAGATCCGGGAAACGTTTGATATGATACACGCCGATGAAGAATTAAAGAACAAAACCAGGGAATTCCTGGCAAAGACCACGGGAGATTATCAGAAGTCCCCGGAATTGGTTCCTGTGAAAGCAGGGGATGCCGACTTGCCTGACGCCTTTTACACCCGGACGCGGAGGCCTGGCAGAGTTTCCGGCGTATTCCGTGTTATCCCGGCCGTTTGCTGTATGCTTATTCTGATGGTCTTTGGCGGCTGGCAGCTTTATTTTAAGCCGGTGTCGGTGATCAGCATTGATATTAATCCTTCCCTGGAACTGGACGTCAACCGGTTTGACAGAGTGGTGGATGTGAAAGAGTATAATGAGGATGGAGAAAAACTGGCAGAATCTCTGAAGATCCTGTTTATGAATTATGAGGACGCCCTGGAAGAGATTATGGATAATGAGAGCGTGCAGGACTATCTTGCCCAGGATCAGGTGATGTCTATTGTGGTCGCCGGAGAAGATGAGAAAAAGACGCAGACGGTCTATTCCAATGTGGAAGAATGCACACAGGGACAGGAAAATACTCACTGCTATCATGCAGATTCTGAGGTTCTGGAAGATGCTCATGCGTCCGGACTTTCCTACGGGAAATATATGGCATATCTGGAACTGAAGGAGCTGGACCCTGATATCTCTCCCGGGGATGTGCAGGGAATGACCATGAGAGAAATCAGGAACCGGATAGAAGAACTGCAGGGGAATGATATCGGAAACGGCGCCGGGGGTGGAACTGACTCAGGTAACGGGAATGGTTCTGGAAGCGGAAACGGCGCTGGAAGTGGAACTGGCTCTGGTAACGGGAATAATGCAGGAAGCGGAAACGGAGAGGGGAACGGAACTGGAGCAGGAAACGGGTACGGTATGAACGGAACCGGCGCTCATCATCAGGAATCCTACGGCGAACACGGGGCAGGACATGGGAGACGTCACAGAGAATAAAGAAAATGAAGGTGATTTTATGCGGATTTTAATTGCAGAAGATGAGAGGGATCTTAATAATCTTCTGAAAAAAAGGCTGGAAAAGCAGAAATACAGTGTGGACGCCTGTTTTGACGGGGAGGAGGCTCTGGACTATCTGGCGGCTGCGGACTATGACGCGGTGATCCTGGATATCATGATGCCGAAAAAGAACGGACTTCAGGTACTGCAGCATATAAGGAACCGGAAAAAAAACACGCCGGTACTCCTTCTGACCGCCAGAGACAGTGTGGAAGACCGGGTGGCAGGACTGGACGCGGGAGCCGACGATTATCTGATCAAGCCCTTTGCCTTTGAAGAGCTTCTGGCCAGGATCCGCGTGATGCTGAGAAAAAATTCTTCGGCGGAAACAAAAACAAATGTTGTGAAGATTGCGGACCTGACAGTAGATCTGAATACGCAGAAGGTATACCGGGGGGATAAGGAGATCAGTCTTTCCAGCAGGGAGTTTTCCATCCTCAGGTATCTTTGTATGAATAAAGGGATCGTGCTGTCCAGGGATAAGATCGAGGAACATATCTGGAATTATGATTATGCCGGCGGCTCTAATGTTGTGGACGTATACATCCGGTACCTGCGGAAAAAAATAGACGAGGGATTTTCACCTAAGCTCATTCATACAGTGAGAGGGGCCGGATATGTATTAAGGGAGGAAGAATGAAAAAACTGCCTTTAAAGTGGAAACTGACAATCTTATATACTGCGTTTATGACGATCCTTACCGTATTGATGCTGGGAGTCCTTCTTTCTTTAAGCAGCAGCGAGATTCTTTCCTCTGTGGAGAAGGAGATGGAGGAAAGAGTCTTCGGCGTTTCGGAAGAAATCGAATGGAAGGGAGAGCGGCTGCGCCTGGATTCAGATTTCTACGAAGTGAAAAACGGCATCTATCTTTCCGCATATGACGAAGAGGGGGATCTTATCGGCGGAAGGATTCCCTATGAATTTACCCAGGATGTTCCTTTGGAAGAAGGAGTCCACAAGCTTTCCTTTCAGGGAATCCAGTGGGAGATCAGGGACGCGGTTTTTGAGATTCCGGGATATGGAAAGGTCTATGTAAGAGGAATCATTTCCATTACAGACGCGGAGGGCAGCCTTCAGATCACGGTACGGCTCTCGCTGATCCTGTTTCCATTAATGGTGGCACTGGCGGCGGTTCTTGGATACTTCTTTGTAAGGAGAGCTTTTCGGCCGGTTTCCCAGATCACTGCTACGGCAAGGGAAATTTATGAAAAAGGGGATCTTTCCAAAAGGATCGGACTTACCGGAGAGAAAAACGAGATCTACGTCATGGCGGAGACCTTTGATCTGATGCTGGATAAGCTGGAAGTTTCTTTTGAAAAGGAAAAAAGATTTACTTCAGACGCTTCCCATGAGCTGCGTACCCCGGTGGCCGTGATCCTCTCGCAGTGCGAATATCTTCTGGAAGACCGGGAGCTGTCCGGAGAGGAAAGGTCTGCGGTGGAGGCGATCCAGAGAAAAGCCGGAAACATGTCAAAGATGATCGCCCAGCTTCTTTTTCTTTCCAGAGCGGACCAGAGCCGTCAGGCTGTCCATAAGGAACTGCTGGATCTTTCTCTGATCACAGAAATGGCAGTGGAAGAACAGGCGGATATGGCGCAGGCAAAAGGAATCCGCATTGAGACGGATATTCAGGAGGGAATAGAAGGATATGTGGATGAGACTCTGTTCATACGTCTGTGGATGAATCTGATCGGAAACGGGATCTCCTACGGAAGAGAACAGGGGTGGCTGAAAGTGACTTTAAAGGAAACGGACGGAAGGCTTCAGGGCTGTGTGGAGGATAATGGGATCGGAATATCGAAGGAGCAGCTTCCCCATATCTGGGAAAGATTTTATCAGGCGGACGCGTCCCGTTCCGGAAAAGAAAACGCAGGTTCAGGTCTGGGGCTTCCAATGGTGAAATGGATTGTACAGGCCCACGGAGGGGACATTTCTGTAGAAAGCGCTGTGGGAAAGGGATCGCGGTTCTGCTTTTCTATTCCTCTGCGGCAGATGTGATGGCCGGCAGTTTCCGGTATTGAAAAAGGGGGTGGGATTTTGGCAGAAGATATGGTAAAGGGAATGCGGAAAAGAACAGATGATATCCGGAGGAAATTTATTCAGTCTCTTCCGGTGATCGTGTTTTTTCTCGCTATGTTTTACGCAGTGCTTCTTTTGTTCGGAACGCAGTATGTAATGGTTGTCTCCCTGGGAACTTTGTATTTTCAGGTGAATTACAAAAAATTCCATACGGCTTCGTCCATGCTGCTTCTGCTGGGGCAGCAGATCTGCCTTTTGGGGCTGGCTTATGCGGCTACCTGGAATATTCCGCTGTGCCTGATACTGAACCTGATCGTTCCGTTTTGGCTGATCTTTTCAAAATCCTCTCCCTTTAATCTTCTCGGATATTTTTCCTGTCTGATGACGTTTACTTTTCTTCAGCTGATGCCTGTGGACTGGAAGGGCTTTCTTGTCCAGCTTGAGGCGATGATCTTTTGCTGTGTTTTTGTTTTTATAGCCGTACTTTTTTATTCAAGATCCGGAAGAGTTTCCGGAGATTCTCACGCAGAGCAGAAGAGTATGGAGATTTTGGGAAACGCTCTGGAAAAGATCGCACGGGAGGAAGAAATCCCCGGCAACTCTCAGAAACTGGAAGAACTGTTTCGGCTTCTGAGAGTGCTGTACCAGGAGGCGTATCAGAAAAGAGGAAGGAAACATATCGTAACTTCCGAGGGAAAGCGGAAATATATGTTTGCTGTCCTGATGCAGAGAACAATCTATTTTGTCACCAGCGGAAACGAGGCGCTGAAGCCGAAAGAGGAGGAGGCCAGGAAGCTTGCCTTTGACCTTTCGTGTTATATGAAAGAAGCCGGCAAATGGGATTTTATGAACCAGCCTTCCCAGCATCTGGAACAGGAGGGACGGAAGCTCCTGAAAAGAGCGGAGGCGGGGAAAGATGATTTTTACCGGTCAGTGGCAGATTTTCTGCGCCTTTTCCTGTTTATCCTCTATCAGTCCGGCAGAAAAGACCGTGTCTTTTTTAATGAGCAGTGGGAAGTGCCCGCAAAACAGAAATTTAAGGACCGGATATTGTACAGGATGAGGCCGGACAGTTTTGAAATGCGTTTTGCCCTGCGTATGAGTCTTGTACTGATGGTGGGGATGGCGTTTAATATGATCTTTGACGAAGGCCATTCCTACTGGTTTGTGATGAACGCCTTCCTCCTGCTGAGACCGATGTATGAGGAGAGCAGATACCGGATGAGATCCCGTTTCCTGGGAACGGCTGCCGGGTGTCTGATCGTTACGTTTCTGATCCCGCTGCTTCACGGAACAACGGCCCATTTCATTTTTGCCAGCATTATGGTAGCATGTATGTATACGGCTGTGCCGGGTACGATCATTCACGCGGTTTTTGTAACCTGCTACGCCCTTACGATGACTACAATGGCTATGGGGACAAATGAAGCGGCGGCATTAAGGCTGGTATACGTGATCGGAGCGGTGCTGTTTGTTCTGGTGGTGAACCGCTTTTTCTTCCCGACCAGTATGGGAAGCCAGTTCCGCTACAATCTGCAGATGCTTTTTCATATGCATCATATGTATCTGCGGATACTGGAAGACTGCCTGTCCCACCCTCTGGACTACTGGAGGATATGTGACGCCCAGCTTCAGTATCATATGGTCCACGGACAGATCAAGGCGGATATCCCCAAAGTGGCTGCAAAAGAAGAAGGGGGCTATCTGAGAGTTCTGGGGATCACCTGGAGGATGGCGTCTGAAATACAGCAGATGATTTTTCAGACTACACATAAAAAATGGGACGCCGCTGCCCGGAGTATTATGGAACGGTACATTTACTATACAGATTATGTGCTGAACCAGATCCAGGAAATGATGCATCTGAGAAAAGAAAAAAAGCTGAAAAATATCGAGGGAATGCAGTATCAGAGATATATTGACGGAGAGCCCCAGCTTTCCAGGCTGATGACACAGTATGCCAGGAATCTTTCCAGGCTTTACATACTGGCGGTGAGAAAGTACCGCTGATATCAGAAGAAAAGTCCTGGGAAGAGAAAAGAATTTCTGTATAGAGGAGAGAAAATGGCGAAAAAAAAGGTATATGCGGTGAAAAAGGGAAAAATGACCGGACTTTTTGATACATGGGAAAAATGCCGGGAGGCCGTTCATGGCTGCCCGGGGGCAGAGTTTAAAGGTTTTGCCACAGAAGAAGAGGCCAGAGCCTACCTGGGCTGCGGCGCGGACGCATCGGAGACAGACGGGGATTCCTCAGACCGGAAGAAGGGACTGAAAAAAGAGACAGAACAAGGCAGAAAGGAAGAAGGGCTTGCCGCCTATGTGGACGGCAGCTTTGACCAGTCAGTGGGAAAATACGCCTTCGGCTGTATCCTTCTGATTCCGGGAGGAGGGGAACTGTGGATCTCCGGAAGCGGCGACAATCCGGATTCTCTTGCCATACGCAATGTGGCGGGAGAGATGCTGGGAGCCATGCACGCAGTACAGTGGGCGGTGAGAAACGGCTATGATTCCCTGAAAATCTATTATGACTACGAAGGGATTGAAAAGTGGGCCTCCGGCATATGGAAGGCGAAAAACACTCTTACGCAGAAATATGCGCAGTATATGCGGAACAACAGCCGGAAGCTATGTATTTCCTTTCAGAAGGTGAGAGCCCATACAGGGGATCATTATAACGAGCAGGTGGATAAACTGGCCCGCGGCGCCCTTACGGAAGTGGAAAGCGGAAAAATCCGTATGGAAGAAAAGCTGTCTGGATGAAGACGGCAGTCAGGCGAGTGAAGATATAGGAAATAGAAAAGCAGCAGGCTGCATAACAGGAGGCTGGCATTATGGAACTTCAGCACGAACTGATCATTCCGGACGAGGGACTTCCTTTCAAGCTTTTTTTGTTTGAGGGGTATAATGGAAATTATGTAAGGGAAAAGCACTGGCATACATCCATAGAGATTTTTGCCGTAATGGAAGGGCAGCTTACCTTCTTTCTGAATGAGGAGGAATATCTTCTTACGGCAGGAAAGTTTCTGATCATTAATTCCAATGAGATCCATTCGATCCATGCCCGGGAGAAAAACAGAACGGCGGTCCTTCAGATCCCGCTGAAACAGTTTGAAGAATACTTTACGGCGCAGAGATTCATCCGTTTTTCCAGGCCGGAGTCCGTAGACACTCCGGAGAGAAAAGAAAAAAACAGAGAAACCGCCGCTCTGATGCAGGAGATCTTTCATGTTTATGAAGAGGGAAGAAAGGGAAATCCCCTGTCCGGAACCGACGGGGCACCGCAGCGGGAGACGGCGGCAGCGGGATACGAGTTTAAGATCAAAGCCCTGTTTTATGAGATCATGTATCTGCTGGTCACAGAGTACAGAGAGACGGAGGTTCAGGAAAGAGAGCTCCGTCATAACAGGAAGCTGGCTGTACTTTCCAGGATCACTACTTATATGAGGGATCATTACCAGGAAGACCTGAAGCTTACCCAGGTGGCGGCTGCATTCGGGTATTCCCCGGAGTATTTGTCGCGAATGTTCCGAAAATATATAAAAGTCAATTTTAAGACATATCTTCAGGACATCCGCATGGCGTATGCCTACCGGGAACTGATGCATACGGATAAGACGGTCAGCCAGATCGCCATGGAGCAGGGATTCTGCACAAGCCGCGCTTTTTCAGGGGAATTCAGAAAAAGGTACGGGATCCTGCCAAGCGAGATCCGGAGAGAACCAAAAAAATCAGACGAAAAGAAAAAATAAAAAAATGTCAAAAAACTGCTATAGATTAGACAAGAAAAATGGCGCAAAGCATACCGGATTGTGGTATGCTTTTTTTACTTTCAGGGGAAAGGCGTCCGAAGGAGAAGGAAAAGGGGACGCCGGAGATTCCCCGGGGTTTTAAGGAGGTAAACGGGATGAAAATCCAGAATGTAGCAGACGCTTCTTTCCGCAAATACGGAAAGGTGCTGGAGGGGTATGATTTCAGCGCGCTTATCAGAGAGATGAAGCACACTCCCGTTCCGGAGGACGTGATCTATGTGCCCTCTGTGGAGGAACTGGAAGCGCTGGAAGTAGAGAAGACGCTGACCAATAAGGCTTTCGGCGGACTTCCCATTCAGATCGGATACTGCAACGGCCACAACAAAAAGCTGAACGCGGTGGAATATCACCGGAATTCCGAGATCAACGTGGCAGTGACAGACCTTGTACTGCTTCTCGGATGCCAGCAGGATATCGAAGACGATCTTACATATGACACATCGAAGATCGAAGCTTTCCTGGTTCCGGCAGGAACAGGAATCGAAGTTTACGCAACCACGCTTCACTACGCTCCCTGCCATGTGAATGACAGCGGATTCCAGTGCGTTGTGGTACTGCCCAGAGGAACCAATACGGATCTTACCTTTGAGACAGAGAAAACAGGCGAGGACAGCCTGATGACAGCGAAGAACAAATGGCTGATCGCCCATGAAGAAGCAGGCATCGAAGGTGCGTTTAACGGCCTGAAGGGCGAGAATATCACGCTGTAGATCATCCGGCAGGAGCAGAGCAATCCTGCGGACAGTGAAACGGAAAATATAATAAGAAAATAAAACAAAAAGGAGAAAAAAACCATGAATAACAAACCAGAAATCAAAATCGGCATTGTTGCAGTGAGCAGAGACTGCTTCCCGGAAAGCCTTTCCGTAAACAGAAGAAAAGCCCTTGTTGACGCCTACACAAAGAAATACGGCGCAGCTGAGATCTATGAATGTCCCATCTGCATCGTTGAGAGCGAGATCCACATGGTACAGGCTCTTGAAGATGTAAAGAAGGCAGGCTGCAACGCGCTCGTAGTTTATCTTGGAAACTTCGGACCGGAAATTTCCGAAACTCTTCTTGCAAAACATTTCGAGGGACCGAAGATGTTCATCGCCGCAGCAGAGGAATCCGGAAACGACCTGGTACAGGGCAGAGGCGACGCATACTGCGGTATGCTGAATGCAAGCTACAATCTGCAGCTGCGTAACATCAAGGCTTATATTCCGGAATATCCGGTTGGAAACGCAGAAGAGTGCGCAGACATGATCCATGAGTTCGTTCCCATCGCAAAAGCTGTTTACGCTCTGAACAACCTGAAGATCATCAGCTTCGGACCGCGTCCGTTAAACTTCCTTGCCTGCAACGCACCTATCAAACAGCTCTACAATATCGGCGTGGAGATCGAAGAGAACTCCGAGCTCGACCTGTTTGAAGCATTCAACAAACACGCAGGCGATGAGAGAATCCCGGCTCTGGTAAAAGAAATGGAAGAAGAGCTTGGCGCAGGCAATAAGAAACCGGAGATCCTTCCCAAACTGGCTCAGTATGAACTGACCTTAAAAGACTGGGTTGAGGAGCACAGAGGATACCGTAAGTTCGTTGCCCTTACAGGCAAATGCTGGCCGGCATTCCAGACACAGTTCGGCTTCGTTCCCTGCTATGTAAACAGCCGTCTTACCGCACAGGGAATCCCGGTATCCTGCGAGGTTGATATCTACGGAACCCTCAGCGAGTTCATCGGAACTGTAGTAAGCGACGATACCGTAACTCTGCTGGACATCAACAACTCCGTACCCAACGATATGTATGACGAGGAGATCAAAGGCAAATACAACTATACACAGAAAGATACCTTCATGGGCTTCCACTGCGGAAATACAGCTTCCGGCAAGCTGACATCCTGCGAGATGAAGTATCAGATGATCATGGCAAGAAATCTTCCGGAAGAGGTTACACAGGGTACTCTGGAAGGCGACATCGTTCCCGGAGATATCACTTTCTTCCGTCTGCAGAGCACAGCGGACAACAAACTCCGCGCATACATCGCACACGGCGAGGTACTTCCGGTTGCCACACGTTCCTTCGGTTCCATCGGCGTATTCGCTATTCCGGAAATGGGCAGATTCTACCGTCACGTGCTGATCGAGGGCGGTTATCCGCACCACGGCGCAGTAGCGTTCGGACACTGGGGCAAGGCTCTCTATGAAGTATTCAAATACATCGGCGTTCCGGTAAACGAGATCGGATACAACCAGCCGGCAGGCGTAAGATATCCTACAGAGAATCCCTGGGGATAATCCTTACAGTACAGAATACGGAGAATGAATTATGTATTATATAGGCGTTGATCTGGGTACCTCCGCGGTGAAGCTTCTGCTTATGGAGGAATCCGGAAAAATAGAAAAAATCGTATCAAGAGAATATCCCCTGTATTTCCCCCATCCGGGCTGGTCGGAGCAGAATCCGGAAGACTGGATGAAAGAGGCTATGGAGGGGATCAAAGAACTGACATCTGAGATCGACAGATCTCAGGTGGCAGGCATCGGCTGCGGCGGACAGATGCACGGACTGGTGACGCTGGATGCGGAGGATCATGTGATCCGTCCCGCAATCCTCTGGAACGACGGAAGGACCGGCGCGGAGACCGAGTATCTGAACACCGTTATCGGCAAAGACAAGCTTTCCCAGTATACGGCGAATATCGCATTCGCGGGATTTACCGCTCCGAAGATCCTCTGGATGAAGAAGAACGAGCCGGAGAATTTCGCAAAAGTAAAGAAGATCATGCTTCCCAAGGATTACCTTGCGTACTGTATGACAGGTTCCTTCTGCACAGATCTCTCCGACGCTTCCGGTATGCTCCTTCTGGATGTGAAGAACCGCTGCTGGTCAAAGGAAATGCTGGAAATCTGCGGCATTACGGAAGAACAGCTTCCGAAGCTTTATGAGAGCTGGCAGGTCGTGGGCACCCTGAAACCGGAGATCGCTTCCGAACTGGGTCTGTCCGCAGATGTAAAATTTGTTGCCGGTGCCGGAGACAACGCGGCGGCGGCAGTGGGAACAGGAACAGTAGGCGACGGACAGTGTAATATTTCACTGGGAACCTCAGGAACCGTTTTCATTTCCAGCAAAGATTTCGGCGTGGATGAGAATAACGCTCTTCATTCCTTCGATCATGCGGACGGCAGATACCATCTGATGGGATGTATGCTCAGCGCCGCTTCCTGCAACAAATGGTGGTCTGAAGAAATCCTCCACACCAAAGATTTTGCGAAAGAGCAGGAGGGAATCGTGAAACTGGGTGAGAACCAGGTATTCTTCCTTCCCTATCTGATGGGCGAGAGATCTCCCCACAATAATCCTGACGCAAGGGCTGTATTCTTCGGAATGTCCATGGACACCACAAGAGAAGAGATGACACAGGCGGTTCTGGAAGGCGTTGCCTTCGGCCTCAGAGATTCTCTCGAGGTTGCCAGAAGTCTGGGGATCAAGATCGAAAGAACGAAGATCTGCGGCGGCGGAGCCAAGAGCCCGCTGTGGAAAAAGATTATCGCCAATGTGATGAATCTGAAAGTAGATGTACCCGCAGTAGAGGAAGGTCCCTCCATGGGCGGCGCCATGCTGGCGGCGGTTGGATGCGGAGCCTATCCGGATGTGGAGACTATCGCAGAGAAGTTTGTTCATGTGGTAGAGACTGTGGAGCCGGATCCTGAACTGGTGGCGAAATATGAGGAACGTTATCAGAAATTCAAAAAGCTTTATCCTACAATGAAAGAGCTTTTCTGAGAGAGGATTCCAACAGCAGTTTTTAAATGAAACAAATCAAGACTGGTATATTGTGGCAGGAAAATAAGTCCATAATATACCAGTCTTTTGTTTTCAGAAAAAATCCGCTGTTTGATATCTGCTTGAAAAAATTACAAAAAATCATATAATAAAATAAGAATAATATTACATTTTTTGCCATATGCCCGGAGGTTACATAATGAATCAGAAAAAAACAAAAAAGCCAGTGAAAAAAGAAATACTGCTGATCCTCCTGGGTATATTTTTTGTCGCGCTTTTTCTCGTCTTCATGAACAGCTTCTACGAGACCGTATGGGAGAGAAGCGGCATTGACGAGGCGGAAGAGATACAGACTTATGATTATCAGTACGCCATGATCGTAGACAGCGGAAACGAGGAACTGTGGGACGCGGTGTACACCAGCGCCCGGGAACAGGCGGAGAAATACAGAGTGAACCTGGAACTGATGGTCAGCAGCAAGGCGGACGGTTACGACGAGCTGGATTATATGGAGATCAGCATAGCCGCGGGAGTGGACGGGATCATTCTGGAGTATAACGGAGAGAATAATCTGAAGGAAGAGATCAATAAGGCTGTGGAGCAGGGAATCCCTGTAGTTACGGTAATGAACGACGCCCAGGACAGTCTCAGACAGAGCTTCGTGGGAGTGAACGACTATCAGAGAGGGCAGGCTTACGGCGAACAGGTGGTGAGCCTGATGGACGAAAATACCCGCTATGTTCTGATCCTTCTGGACAGCGAGGAGGGAGATCTGGAGAAAAATCAGATCTACAGTCTTATCAGCAGCGCTGTGATGCAGGTGGCGCCTACGGGGAAAGCCTGTCAGGTGTTTGCCCGGAACATGTCCACCGGAAGCAAGTTTGATATCGAGGAAACCATAAGGCAGATATTCCAGGATCCCATGGGACCGCCCCAGATCCTGGTGTGTATGGACGAGACCACAACGGAATGCGCCTATCAGGCCATGATCGATTTTAACGTGGTGGGAGACGTGAAGATCATAGGTTATTATGAGTCGGATACCATCATGGACGCGGTGCGAAAGGGGCTGATCCCCGTCACCTGTACGCTGGATACGGAGCAGCTGGGAAGAGATTCGGTGGACGCTCTGTGGGAGTACGGACAGGAAGGAAGAGTGAATTCCTACTATAATGTAGATCTGAAGTTTATCACAAAGGAAACGGCGGGTGAAATTTCGGAAGGAGAAAGCGGAAATGAAAACAGCTAACAGAAAACGGTGGGTGGATATCCCCCTTGCCAGGAAGGTTTTGATCGCTGTGGGCAGTATATCGGTTCTCCTTCTGCTGATCGATTCCCTTCTGTATTTTCAGGTAAACAGGATCATCAGGAGGATGGATACGGTATATTCCAGCAACGTCAACATGACGGGGCTTTCGGAATCCCTGGATACGGTACAGGACGATCTTTACTCCTATTTAAGCGTTAACAGTTCAGACGTTCTTGAGGAATATTACCGTAGCGAGCAGGCGTACAGAAACCTTCTGGGAAGCCTGAATCTGGAGATCACCTCAAACCCCGCGAAGCTTCTGGAGCGCAAGATCCGCAGGATGTCCAATACATATCTCGCCCTGGCGGAAGACGCGGTGACGGCCAAGAGGGGACGTAACGTGGAAAAATACAAGACGCTTTACGATGAGACCCAGAACCTGTACGGCTATATCAACAGTTATATTGAAGAACTGAACAGCCAGCAGTTCCGGAACAATTCCTCCAGTTACCAGACCCTGCGTGAAGCCCTTACTTATCTTGAAGTTTCCAGTATGGTGATCATGACCGTGATGATGGGGATCAGTATCGCCATTCTGTTCCTGCTGACAAAAGAGATGATCGTGCCCCTGACCAATCTGGCGGAGACGGCCAATCTGGTAGGTCAGGGAAACTTCAGCGTAAAGATGCCGGAGACGGATTCCAGAGATGAAGTGGGGATCGTGACCAGGGCTTTCAACACCATGGTAAAAAGTCTGGAAGAGTACATTATCCGTACCAAAGAAAGTATGGAAAAGGAACAGCAGATGATGGAGAAGGAACTTCTGATGGAGAATCACCTGAAAGAGGCCCAGCTCCGTTACCTCCAGTCCCAGATCAATCCTCATTTTCTCTTTAATTCCCTGAACGCCGGCGCCCAGCTTGCCATGATGGAGGATGCGGAGAAGACCTGTGTCTTCGTGGAAAAAATGGCGGATTTTTTCCGTTACAATGTAAAGAAGGGAATGGGCGACGCCAGCCTTTCGGAAGAAATCGAGGCCGTGGAGAACTATGTTTATATCCTTAACGTGCGTTTTGCCGGGGATATCCATTATACCAAAAACATAGACAAAAGAGTTCTGGACGTGCGGGTCCCCAGTATGATCCTTCAGCCCATCGTGGAAAACGCGGTGAATCACGGAATCCGCAACATCGAGCGGGAGGGCACGATTCATCTGGAAGTGCAGAAGGACGGCGGGAACATCGTGATCAGTGTGAAGGATAACGGAAAAGGAATGAGTCCGGAGCGGATCGAAGAGGTGTTAAGCGGCCATGCCGGAGACGGGGAGGAACAGTCGGACTCCACCGGTATCGGTATGAATAACGTGATCAGCCGCCTGGAGCTTTACTATGACCGCAAAAATCTGATGGAAATATACAGTGAAGGGGAGGATAAGGGTACGGAAGTGATCCTTACCATTCCACAGACCAGAGAGGGGGATGAGACAGATGTACAGGATCATGCTGGCTGACGACGAGGGGATCATGCTGGAGGCCCTGAGGAATATCATCGAATCCAATTTCGGGGATGAATGTGAGATCGCTACAGCCAAGACCGGAAGGGCTGTGGTGGAACTGGCGGAGAGTTTCCGGCCGGACATTGCCTTTATGGACATCCAGATGCCGGGACTGAACGGGATACAGGCGATGAAAGAGATCCAGAAATTCAACAGCAATATCGTTTTTATCGTGATCTCGGCCTACGATAAATTCAGTTACGCAAGGGAAGCCATCAATCTGGGCGTTCTGGAATATCTCACCAAGCCGGTAAATAAGCGGGTTATCGTAGACGTCTGTATGAAGGCCATGCACAAGGTGGACGAAGCCCGTCAGAAGCGGAGCGACGATCTGGAGATCCGGGAGAAGCTGGAAACGGTGATCCCCATCCTGGAAAGCGGATACATTTATAATCTTCTTCTGCAGGACGCTTTTCACAATTATAACGACAAGTACCGCCAGCTGATGGGGATAGAGGAAGAATACGGTTTTATCATTGTGATCGAATTCGGCGACAACAATGAGAACGGTACGCTTACCAATGCGGTGGGCGCAGGCGTCCGGGCGGAAAAGAACTACCCGGAACTCCGGGAGATCGCCAGGGAGTTTTTTCACTGCCTGGTAGGTCCGGTTATGGGAAACAGGGTGGTGCTCATGGTGCCGTCGGAAAAAGATTCCCTTTCCTATGAAGAGCGGGTACATATCCTCACCAGGACAAGAAACATGGTCCACAAGCTGGAGGCAAGGATCGACAGCAGGTTCCGGGCCGGAATAGGCAGGACCAAGAAAGAGGACAATCTGAGAGAATCCTACGCCGAGGCTCTCAAGGCGCTCCGGGAGGAAGACAGCCATGTGGTCCATATCAACGATATCACCCTTCTTCCGGACGAAGATACGGAAATGTCGGAGGAGATGGAGAACAGATATTTCCAGAGCGTGCTGAAGCAGGACATTGCCGGGGCGTCGGAGGCGGTGGAAAGTCTTTTCCGGTGGATGGAAAATCATTACGCGGATCAGGCGGAGGAGATGAAATTCAAAACCCTGGAACTCCTGATCCGTCTGGAAGCCAGAGTGTCAGAGGACGGAAGATCCGGAGGAAAGCAGAAGAACAGGAGCCGTTATCTGAAGGAACTTCAGAATATTGCGGATACAGATCATCTGAAGAACTGGTTCTGGGAGCAGACGAGGGACATCTGCAGGAACATGGAATCGGCGAAGGAGAAACAGTCCGAGACGGTAATGGAGAAGGCCCAGAGTTATATCCGGGAGAACTTTCAGAAAGATCTTACTCTGGACGAGGTTTCCAGAGTGGCGGATATCAGTCCCTATTACTTCAGCAAGCTGTTCAAACAGGAGACAGGAGAGAATTTTATAGAATATCTTACCAAAGTACGGATCCGGAACGCCAAAGACCTTCTGAGAAATCCGGAATATTCCATCAAAGAGGTGTGCGTCCGTTCCGGTTATGGCGATCCCAACTATTTCAGCAGGATCTTCAAGAAATACGAGGGGATCACGCCCAGCGAATACAGAGAAAGGCTGTGAAAAAATGGCTCTAAAAAGAAAAATCTATACGACGGTCCTTCTGGCTGCAGGCCTGTTTCTGACAGGCTGCGGCGTCGTCGAGACGGAACCCGAGGAAAACACAGAGACAGAAGTGCAGGAAGAGGAGAGCGCAATCAGCATCGGATTCAGCTTTGACACCTTTGTTCTGGACCGCTGGCTGAGAGACAGAGACGCCTTTGTGGCGACCGCGGAGGAGCTGGGAGCGGAGACGAATGTGCAGAACGCCAGCGGGGACGTGGAGGAGCAGATCGAACAGATCCGCTATCTTATCCGCAAGCAGGTGGATGTCCTGGTGGTGGTGGCCACAGACTGCGAGGCTCTCTCCGATGTGATGACCGAGGCGAAGGACGCCGGGATCAGAACCATATCCTATGATCGCCTGATCCATAATGCGGATACTGATCTTTATATCTCCTTTGATAATGAAAGAGTCGGGGAACTGATGGCGGAGACCCTTATAGAAGAAGTTCCCGAAAACAGTGAGATCTTTATGATCCAGGGACCGGAGGCGGACAACAATGTTCAGCTTGTGCGCAAGGGGTTTGAGAGAGTGATCGAGGACAGCGGCCTTAAGGTGGTATATACCGCTAACTGCGAGGGCTGGCTGGCGGAACTGGCTGTGGAATCGCTGAACGAAGGCCTGGAGGAATATCCAAAAGTCGCCGGCATTATGTGCGGCAACGACGGTATAGCCGGCCAGGTGATCAACACTCTGGCGGAGACAAGAAGAGCCGGAAGCATTCCCGTAGTGGGCCAGGACGGAGATCTGGCTGCCTGTCAGCGGATTGTGGAGGGAACCCAGTATATGACCGTGTTCAAGCAGATGGAAAAAGAGGCGGAGGCCGCTGCGGAATTCGCCGTGAAGCTGGCAAAGGGAGAGGAGATTGACACCGGCGGCGTCACCATGAACGACGGTTCCTACGATGTTCCCGCTTATCTTCTGGAGCCGGTGGCAGTCACAGAGGACAATCTGGACGAAGTCGTGATCGACAGCGGGTTTTACAGCCGGGAGGACGTATATCTGAACGTGCAGCAGGAGGAAAGCGTTTCAGCGATCGAATGAAAAATGAAAAAGTCAATAGCATATTTTTGTCACAAAAATGTCTTGCTCAGTGCAGGACATTTTTCTTTTTTATAAAAAATTACAGATGCTTGCCAACTATCTCCAGAAACAGCTGTGTTATAGTTAAACCATCTTAAAGAGAGGGACGTGTCTCAAATAAAAAAAGATTGGAGGATCTTAAGATGAAGAAAAAAACAGTGGCAGGTTTACTGACATTATGTATGGCGGCAGGAATGATGATCGTTCCCCAGACCGCAGTAATGGCAGAAGAAGAGAGCGGCGGAAAGCTTGTCGGCGTTGCAATGCCCACCAAGGATCTCCAGAGATGGAATCAGGACGGCGACAACATGAAGAAGGCTCTGGAAGAGGCCGGCTATGAAGTAGACCTTCAGTATGCTTCTAATGAGGTTGCTACACAGGTATCCCAGGTAGAGAACATGATCTCCAACGGCTGCGATATCCTGGTAATCGCATCCATTGACGGAAGCTCTCTGGGCGAGCCTCTGGGACAGGCGAAGGAAGCCGGAATCCCGGTTATCGCTTATGACCGTCTGTTGATGGAATCCGACGCAGTAACTTACTACGCAACATTTGACAACTACATGATAGGCCAGAAACAAGGTGAATATATTGTGGACGCGCTGAACCTTGAAGAGGAAGATGGTCCCTTTAACCTGGAGATCGTAGCGGGAGCACCGGACGATAACAATGCAACCTTCTTCTACGGAGGCGCTATGGATGTTCTTCAGCCGTACATTGACGAAGGAAAACTTGTTGTAAAATCCGGCCAGACAGATTTTGAGACATGCGCTACCCAGGCATGGGATTCCGCAAAGGCTCAGGACAGAATGGATACCATTATTGCAGGAAACTATTCCGACGGAACGAATCTGGACGCAGTTCTCTGCTCCAACGACTCCACAGCTCTTGGCGTAGCAAACTCTCTGGCAGCTTCCTATACAGGTGAATATCCTGTTATCACAGGACAGGACTGTGACCTTCCGAATGTAAAGAATCTGGCAGCAGGAAAACAGGCAATGGATATCTTCAAAGATACCCGTACACTGGCAGACCAGGTTGTTACAATGGTAGAGGCAGTGCTCAGCGGCGAAGAAGCTGAAGTTAACGATACCGAGTCCTATGACAACGGCACAGGCGCAATCCCCACATATCTTTGCGAACCGGTTGTTGTAACGGCAGACAACTATGAGGAAATCCTCGTTGACTCCGGATACTACACAGCAGACCAGTTAAAATAATTTCATTATGACACGGACACAGGCGGGGGCGTTTCTCCCCCGCCTGTAAATTTAGGAAAAGGAGGGACATCATTGGCTAAGATACTTTTGGAAATGAAAAATATTACCAAAACATTCCCCGGTGTAAAGGCCCTGGATAACGTAAACCTGAAGGTGGAAGAAGGAGAGATCCATGCGCTGGTAGGAGAGAACGGCGCAGGAAAATCCACGCTGATGAACGTACTGAGCGGGATTTATCCATACGGCTCCTATGAGGGAGATATTATTTACAACGGCGAGATCTGCCGCTTTGCAAAGATCAAGGACAGTGAAGAAAAAGGCATCGTTATCATCCATCAGGAGCTTGCTCTGATCCCCTATATGACCATAGGCGAGAATATGTATCTGGGAAATGAAAAGGGAAAATCGTACTCTATCAACTGGAACGAAACCTATGGGGAAGCAGACGAGTATCTGAAAACAGTAGGTCTGGAAGAGTCTTCCCGTACGCTGATCAAGGATATCGGAGTAGGAAAGCAGCAGCTTGTGGAAATCGCCAAGGCACTGGCGAAACATGCAAAGCTTTTAATTCTTGATGAGCCGACGGCCTCTCTGAATGAAGATGATTCCAAAGCGCTTCTGGACCTTCTTCTGAAATTCAAAAAAGAGGGGATGACTTCCATCATTATCTCTCACAAACTGAACGAGATCTCCTATGTGGCGGACAAGATCACAGTTATCCGTGACGGCTCCACTATCGAAACGCTGGACAAGGAAAAAGACGATATCTCCGAGGCGCGTATCATTCAGGGAATGGTAGGACGTGAACTGACAGACCGTTTCCCGAAGCGTCCTGATACAAAGATCGGCGATGTGGTCATGGAGGTAAAGAACTGGACGGTTCATCATCCTCTTTACTCAGAAAGAAAAGTAGTGGACAATGTTTCCTTTAAGGTACATAAAGGCGAGGTGGTAGGAATTTCCGGACTGATGGGGGCAGGAAGAACCGAGCTTGCCATGAGTATTTTCGGAAAAAGCTATGGAACGGGGATCAGCGGACAGATATTCCTTAATGGAAAGGAAGTAAAGCTGAACACTGTGACAGAAGCCATCCGGCACGGCTTGGCCTATGTGACAGAAGACCGTAAGGGCAACGGACTGATCCTCAGCAATCCCATCAAGATCAACACCACCCTGGCGAACTTAAAGGCAGTAAGCTCTCATGGAGTCCTTGACGTGGACAAGGAGTACGCGGTAGCCGAGGAGTACAGGGAAAAGCTGAAGACAAAATGTCCCACAGTGGAGCAGAACGTAGGAAACTTAAGCGGCGGAAACCAGCAGAAGGTTCTGCTGGCAAAATGGATGTTTACAGAACCGGATATCCTGATCCTTGACGAGCCTACAAGAGGAATCGACGTAGGCGCAAAATATGAAATCTACTGTATCATTAACGATCTGGTAGCGGCAGGGAAATCGGTGATCATGATTTCCTCAGAACTTCCGGAAGTACTGGGAATGTCCGACCGTATCTACATCATGAATGAAGGAAAGATCGTCGGCGAGGTAGACGGCAAAGAAGCAACCCAGGAAATGATCATGTCACGTATTTTGAAATCAAGCAAAGGAGAATAATCATGGAAAATAAAATAAGAATTTCTGAAGTATTAAAAAAATATACCATGGTCATCGTCCTGGTGGCAGTGGTGATCCTTTTTACCGTGAATACAGGGGGAAAGATGCTTCTTCCCCAGAACGTCAATAACCTGATCGCCCAGAACGCCTATGTATTTATTCTGGCAACCGGTATGCTGTTCTGTATCCTGACAGGTGGAAACATCGACCTGTCCGTAGGTTCTGTAGTCTGCTTTATCGGAGCCGTAGGCGGAAGCATGATGGTAAACAACGGAATGAACTCTTACCTGAGTATGCTGGTAATGGTTCTGGTAGGTATTCTCATTGGAGCGTGGCAGGGATTCTGGATCGCTTATGTAAGGATTCCTCCCTTTATCGTTACCCTGGCGGGAATGCTTGTTTTCCGTGGACTTTCCAATGTAGTCTTAGGAGGTATGACTCTGGCTCCCATGCCGGATGACTTCCTGGCGCTGTTCAACAACTACATTCCGGATTTCTTCGGCGGAGAAGGCTTTAATATTACCTGCTTTGCAGTGGGAATCGTTGTCTGCGTCATCTATGTGCTGATGGTGCTGAAAGGACGTATGAGCCGTGTGAAAAAAGGTTATCGTGTAGAGCCTTTGACCGGAGTTGTTGTAAAGATGGTAGTGATCTGTGCCGCAGTCCTGGCGTTTATGTTCCGCCTTGCACAGTATAAAGGCATTCCTAACTCTCTTGTATGGATCGCGGTAGTGATCGCAATCTATACATACATCTCTTCCAAGACTACAGCGGGACGTTACTTCTACGCTGTAGGCGGCAATGAGAAAGCAACGAAACTCTCCGGTATCAACACCAACAGAGTATACTTCCTTGCATACCTGAACATGGGATTCCTGGCAGCGATCGCGGGTATGGTGACTACCGCCCGTCTGAATTCTTCCAATCCTACTGCAGGAACAAACTTCGAGATGGACGCCATCGGCGCCTGCTTCATCGGCGGTGCTTCCGCATACGGCGGAACAGGAACGGTGCCCGGCGTTATCATCGGTGCTCTTTTGATGGGTGTTCTGAACCTTGGTATGAGTATCATGGGCGTTGACCAGAATATGCAGAAGGTAGTAAAAGGTCTTGTTCTTCTGGCAGCCGTTATCTTCGACGTTGTAAGTAAGAGAAAAGCCTTTATCGTGAAATAATGGAAAAATATAATGGATCCGCGTAGCTCACAGAGTGCGCGATCACTCGGACAGACAGGTCTGTATCTCTCAAAAGGATACAGGCCTGTCTGACTGTGTAATAGTATAAGAGCAAAAGCTTCTCAGCCGCAATACAGATCGAGAAGCTTTTCTCGCTGAAATACAAAACTCCTGAAAACAGGTTGCAAGAAACTTCCTGGAACATTATAATGTAGCCAAGGAGTGTGATTATGAAAGACAATAAAAAAAAGAAGACAAAAAAGAAAGGCGATCTTCTGCTGACGATTGCGCTGATTATTGCTGTGATAGTATTCTGTTTTGCCGCGTACAACCTGTATCATATTTATACAGAATATAAAAAGGGTACGGATGAATACAATCATATTGAACAGATGGCCGTGACAGAGCGCGCCCCGGAAACAGAAGATAAAGAACAGGCCGAGCAGGAGAACCAGGGGCCGAAACCTCCTATTGACGTTGATTTTGCCGCGCTAAAGAGCGTCAATGAGGATGTGGTGGGATGGATATACATAGAAGCGCTTGACAATATCAGTTATCCTGTGGTGAAGGGAGAGGACAACGAGGAGTATCTTCACACCACTTACGAAAAAAATTATAACTTTGCGGGAACCATTTTCATAGATTATGAAAACAGCAGCGATTTTACAGACTGCAATACGCTGGTGTACGGCCATAATATGAAAAACGGCTCCATGTTCGGCCAGCTAAAAAAGTTTTCAGAAGATCAGGCAACCTATGAAAAAAGTAAGTATTTCTGGATACTCACTCCGGAAAAAAATTACCGCTACGAGATCATCGCAGCCTATACTACCGGGGTAAACAGCGATACTTACACATTATTTAAAGGGCCGGGGGACGAATTCCAGAAATATCTGGACACCATCAAAGGCTATTCGGATATCAAGACAGACGATACCGATCTTACAATAAAAGATAAGATCGTCACGCTGTCCACCTGTACCGGCAATGAATCTACCAGATTCGTAGTACAGGGCAAACAGGTGAATGCCGAGGATGTTTCGTAAGACCTGACCAGAAGGAAGGGGTAGAAATGGCAGACAAAATCAGACAATTGCAGGAAATCATCGACCAGCACGATAACCTGGTGTTTTTCGGCGGAGCCGGAGTCTCCACAGAGAGCGGGATCCCTGATTTTCGTTCTCAGGACGGTCTGTATCATCAGAAATACGATTATCCGCCGGAAACAATTCTCAGCCACTCGTTTTTCCTGAGCAGACCTGAGGAATTTTTTAAATTCTACAAGGACAAAATGATCTGCGATACCGCCAGACCAAACGCGGCTCACATAAAACTGGCGGAGCTGGAAAAGGCAGGAAAGCTGAAGGCAGTGATCACACAGAATATTGATAACCTCCATCAGATGGCCGGAAGCAGAAAGGTTCTGGAGCTTCATGGAAGCGTATACAGAAACCACTGTATGCGGTGCGACCGTTTTTATGATCTTTCCTATGTGAAGAACAGCAAAGGCGTGCCTTACTGTGAATGCGGCGGAGTGGTGAAGCCGGATGTGGTGCTCTATGAGGAGAGGCTGGACAGCAAAACTCTTGCGGAATCTGTAGACGCCATTTCTAAAGCCCAGGTTCTGATCATCGGCGGAACTTCTCTGGCTGTTTATCCGGCTGCAGGACTGATCGACTACTTCCGGGGAGACTGCCTTGTGGTGATCAATAAAGCGTCAACGGCGAGAGACTGCAACGCGGATCTGCTTATCAAAGATCCTATAGGAGAAGTATTCTCGCAGATCAGAGTAAAAGGAGAGTAAAAGATGGGTTTTGCCTATGAAGTGGGAGATATTGTCACTTTGAAAAAAAGCCATCCCTGCGGCAGCCGTGAATGGGAAATCCTTCGTGTGGGAGCTGATTTCCGGCTGAAATGTACAGGGTGCGGACACCAGATCATGGTTCCCCGGAAAATGGTGGAAAAAAATACCAGAGATCTGAAAAAAACGCAGAAGGAATCATAAGGAGTTATAGTATAAAAAAAATACTGCGCTGAAATAATTATAAAAAAGCCTGTTTTTGTCTGAAATATCAGAAAAAACAGGCTTTTTTTCTGGACGAATTGGAAGAAAAAGGGTATACTAATGCATAAAAGGAGGAAAAAATTATGCGGGAAAAAATCAGCAGGATTTTGAAAGGACAGGTAACCACATCTCTGATTTATATTCTTCTGGGACTCTGTCTGATATGTATGCCTGTAGATGCAGTAAATATTTTATGCAGATTTATATTCGGGGTGGTGCTGATCGCGGCGGGGCTTTACCATATCTGGATTTATGTACAGGAAAAACAGAATTCCACATTAATGGATCTTTTTTCAGGAGGACTGATTCTGGTACTTGGAATTTTTCTGTTTTATAATCCCGAGGTGGTTGTCAGTCTCCTTCCGGTACTTTTGGGAACATTTATCCTTACAGACAGCATATGGGTCCTGAAGGGCTGCGTGAAGATGAGGAAAAGGGACGGCCAGGGTCTGGAATGGAAGATCCTCCTGGCAGGCAGTCTTATTTTTATCGCTCTTGGCGCTGTTATGATCGTGAATCCTTTCTCTGCGGTAAAGGTGATGATCGTCTTTGCAGGCGCCGTCCTTCTGGCGAACGGTATCGTGGATCTTGTATTTCTCTTCCTCATCAGAAAGGGAATTAAAACGCTGACGGAATTCCGGCAGAGGGCAAAAGAGAAGGAGGAAGCTGCCGCAGCTGAACTGCGGGAACAGGAGCCGGTTTACGCGCCCTGGAGTTCACGGAATAAGCGGGAGGCGGAAAATAAACAAGAGGAAAACAAACAGGCGGAAGATACGCAGGGACAGGAAAACGATGAATCCGAAGGCGACGACCCTTCCCCTATAGAAACAGGGGAAACTGGACTTTCGGAAAAAACTGCGGCGGAAGATGCTCCAACAGAGAAAGATGACGATGAAGAAACGGACGCTTCTGCTAAGAACATGGAAAACAATGAAGCAAAGCGGCAGGAAGAGCCTCAGGAGGAGCATGTAATTGAAGAATAAAATTCTGGTGATCGAAGACGACAGGGCGATTTCTGAACTGCTCTGTATGAATCTTAACGCAGCAGGGTATGAAACAGCAGCAGCCTATGACGGGGAGGAAGCCCGCAGGCTGCTGTTGTGGCATGAGGACGCAGATCTCGCCCTTGTGGATATCATGCTGCCGGGGAAAGACGGCTTTTCCCTGATGGATGATTTTAATGAGAAAAATCTTCCGGTGATCTATCTCACCGCTAAGGATGACGTGGCGTCCAAGGTAAAAGGCCTGAAGCTTGGCGCCGAGGATTATATGGTGAAGCCCTTTGAGATGCTGGAACTTCTTGTCCGCATAGAAAAGGTACTGGAGCGGACCGGAAGAGCAAAAAAGATCCTTGAGATCCGGGACGTAAAGGTTGATCTGGAAAAGCACCAGGTGACGAAAAAAGGCGTGGCAGTGAATCTGAAACCCATGGAATATGATCTTCTGGTTCTCCTTCTTCAAAATCGGAACATTGCTCTGGGAAGAGAGGAAATACTCCGCAGAGTATGGGGGACGGAATTCCTGGGAGAGAGCAGGACTGTGGACGTACATGTGGGACAGCTCCGGAAGAAGCTGGAGCTGTATGAGGAGATCAGGACGATTCCCAAGCTTGGATACCGTCTGGAGGATTAACGGATGAAGTTATGGAAGAAAACGGTTGCTCTGATGCTGACCACTCTTTTGTTCTCCCTTGTTCTGGTAGGCGGCCTGAGCCTTTTCCTCACAGGAAAGAGAGCACTGGAAAACACGGTTCAGACCTTCGGCAGACAGTTGGAAGCAGCCGCGTCTCTGATGGAGCAGTATTGGGATGGAAGCCAGTACAGCCTGATGTCGGAGACCGGAAAAAAGGCCTATCGGGAATTCCAGTTCCGGATGTGCTGCGGGGACGGCTACGCCCTGATCAACAGAGAAAGCGGAGAAGTGGAAGGGAATTTTACAGGATATCAGATTGTGGATCTTAAGGCGATGGATATGCCGGAGGACAGCGGCGCGGACGACTACCGGATCCAGCGGCTGGACGGGAAGATCCTTCTGCTTCAGCAGACCGTGCCGGAGCAGCCGGAAGGCTATCTGCTCCTGTCTGTGAGGAATATTACGGATGTTTTTGCTGAATTGCGGTATACTGCGGTGATGTTTCTGATCATCTGTTTTGGAATCTTCCTTCTGGCAGGTCTTTTTATATACAGAATGATGCGGCGGACAGTACGGCGTATGGAGAAACTTCAGGAAGTGGCGGGAAAACAGGAGATGCTGCTGGGGGCTCTCGCCCATGAAATGAAAACGCCTCTGACATCGATCATCGGCTATTCGGACAGCCTCCGTCATGTGAAACTTGGAAAGGAGCAGAGAGACCGCGCCCTGGAGCACATTGAAAGAGAGGGAAGACGGCTGGAAACACTGTCGGGAAAACTTCTGGAACTTCTTGGCCTGCACAGGAACAGGGCGATTCATATGGAGGATTACTCTGTAAAGGAGCTTTTTGACAGGATCCGGACGCTGGAAGAGGGGCGGGCAGAGAAAAAAGACGTCTGTTTTTCAGTGGAATGTGAGGATTTTTCCATGAAGATGGATCCCGCCCTGATGGAAAGTCTTCTGGTGAATCTGATCGATAACGCTTTTCACGCGGTTGACAAAGGCGGCCGGGTCAGTGTCAGAGCGGGGCGTGAAAACGGGAAAATATTCTTCCGGGTGTCGGATAACGGTCATGGAATCCCGGAGAAAGATCTGGACAGGGTGACGGAGGCTTTCTATATGGCGGATAAATCCAGAAGCCGCCAGAACGGCGGAGCAGGCCTGGGCCTGGCCCTGTGCGAGAGTATCGCCCGGCTTCATAAAGGAAAACTCACAGTAGAAAGCAGAGAAGGAGAAGGCACGGTTGTGTCTGCTGTTTTCTGACGAAATTACATTTTGTTTACATTTTCCTGAATACTTTGCACAACAGATATGGTACCTTTGAGTTACAGGAGGTGGCATATGAAAACAAAAAAATTTTATATGATTATCAGTATATTCTTTCTGGCGGGAGCAGGAATGTCCGGATGCGGTAAAATGGTAAAGTCTGCGGTGGTGGCCGAAGAAAACGCAGGAAAAGAAAACGCCACAGACGCTTCTGAAGGAACGAAAGGGAAAGAGGCTTCTTCCCGGAACGCTTTGAAAACAGTCCCGGAGCAGGTACAGGCGCCGGAAATCTATGAGACTTCCCGGATAGAATATCTCCGGAGCGCGTCCAGGGAAGACAAATCCTCGCCGCTGGAATTTATTTTGACCGCAGAAGCCCCGGTGGAGGTACCTCAGGTGGATTCCATTCTTCTGAAAAAAGCGGACAAAGCGTCCGGTACGGAAGAAATGGCAGAGCAGATGATCCGTGGGATCGCTGCCGGAAAAGAAATTAAGATATCAGAAGAATTTTCTCAGGAAAATGGCGGACAAAGTGTTCGGGGTAATTTTACTGCAGGGGAGATCCCTTATACTTATGCCTGCAATATCGGTGAAAACAGAAAATCTTTTTCCTGTTTAACGGATCTTTCCCAGGTTGCAGATACTGTAGAGGATCTGGAAAGCTGGCAGGCGGAGCTGTTTGAGAAATATGCCGTGGACACCGGAAAAGTGACAGGAGAAGAAGCCCTGGAATTTCTGGAAGGAATAGGACTGCAGGGATTTCAGATCTGCTCGGAATATCACGATACCCTGCCCAGAGACGGGAAAAACGGTCCGGTAGCCAGAGACGGTTTTACTTTTGAACGGGTTGTGGACGGAGTTCCGGTAAATTATATAACGGAAAGCCTGCTCCCGGTATATGAAGATGGGGCGGCGTCTGTGATCGGGGACGAAACTGCAGCGGAAGGGGAGGATCTGATCTGGATGCAGGAAGAACTCAGCATAGAGTTTGCCGGAGGGACTGTAAGAATTTTTCAGTACAGAGATGGCCTTGAAATTTCTGATTTGTCAGATGAAAAACAGTTTCTTCTTCCTTTTGAGGAGATCAGGGATATTTTTGAAAGAACGGTCGCGCTGCAGATGATGACCGAAGAGAACAGATATTCGCAGACATATGCCGATATGTCCGGGGTTCCTATATATAATGTGGATTCCGTAGATATGACGGTTACAAAAGTAAAACTGGGCTATATGAGACAGAGGGATAATCTGAGTAACAAAAAAGGATTTCTGATTCCGGTGTGGGATTTTTACGGTGTATGGACCGCAGAGTTGACAAGTGGGAGCGGCATTGCTTCCTCCAGTATGGAAGCGGACGATTTTCCAATACTGACCCTTGACGCCAGAGACGGAACGGTGATCCAGAGATTTTTAGGATATTAAAAAGTGAAATTTGAACATATTTCTTGATTTTTTATCATGGTGGAATTTTTCTCCCGGAAATATAATAGAGCCAGATCAAAAAAACGAAATTCAATGTAAAGGAGAGGATTACACTATGAAGACGAAGAAAATCGCAGCACTGGGGCTTGCGGCAGTTATGGCGGCAACGATGGTTCCGGCGGTTCCCGCAATGGCGGAAGACGCATCCGGACAGGTTTACTATCTGAATTTCAAGCCGGAGCAGGATGAAGCATGGCAGGATCTTGCGGCGGCTTATACCGAGGAGACAGGAGTTCCGGTAACGGTAGTGACCGCGGCTTCCGGACAGTATGAGACGACGCTTCAGTCTGAGATGGCAAAGAGCGAGGCGCCCACACTTTTCCAGGTAAACGGACCTGTAGGTCTGAAAAACTGGAAGGATTACTGCTATGATCTTTCAGATTCCGATATCTATTCACAGCTTACCAACGAAGCGTACGCTCTGAAAGACGGCGATGCGGTGGCTGGAATCGCTTATGTTATCGAATCCTACGGACTGATCGTAAACAAAACTCTTCTGGAAAAAGCAGGATACACACTGGACGATATCAAGAGCTATGACGATCTGAAAGCTGTAGCGGACGATATCCAGAGCAGAAAAGACGAGTTGGGAATCAAGGGAGCCTTTACCTCCGCAGGCATGGACGGATCTTCTGACTGGAGATACAAAACTCATCTGGCAAACCTTCCGATTTATTATGAATATAAGGAAGACGGAATTGACGACACAGATGAGATCAAGGGAACCTATCTTGACAACTACAAAAATCTTTTTGATCTGTATATTACAGATTCCACCTGCGACGGCGCGGAGCTTTCCGCAAAAACAGCCGACGATTCCAGAAATGAATTTGTAAACAGCGAGGCTGTTTTCTATCAGAACGGTTCCTGGGAATATGCGGAACTCGCAAAGACTTTCAGCGATGAAGAACTTGCGATGATCCCCATCTACTTCGGCGTGGATGACGAGAACGAAGGTCTTGCTACCGGTACAGAAAACTACTGGTGTGTAAACAAGAACGCGTCTGAAGAAGACATTCAGGCAACTCTGGACTTCATAAACTGGTGCGTAACTTCTGAGACAGGCACAAAGTCCATGGCTGAGGATATGGGCTTTACAATCCCCTTCAAGACAGCGGTTACTCCTACCAATCTGTTTGTAAAACAGGATCAGGAGTATACAGAAGCAGGTCTTACCCCGGTATCATGGTGCTTCACCACAATGCCGTCTGAAGAGTGGAAAAATACCCTCGGAACAGCTCTTACCGCTTATGCTGCAGGAACAGGAACTTGGGACGATGTAGTTTCCGCATTCGTTGACAACTGGGCAATGGAGAAAGCTCTGTCTGAATAAAAGAGATTTACAGAACAGATCATAAGGAGCTGCTGCATAACTCTGCAGCAGCCCCTTTTTCAGTAAAAGAGAAGGTTTTCCGCCGCAACAGGCGGAACCGTAAAGATCATGAAAGGAAAGAGGTAGGATCCTATGGTAGGAAAAACAATTAAAAAATGGTGGCCGCTGTTTGTGCTGCCTACGTTCGCCGCTTTTATCATCGGCTTTCTGTGGCCGTTCCTCTGGGGCATTTATCTTTCGTTCTGTAAATTCACCACTGTACAGGATGTTACATTTGTCGGCTTTTCCAACTATACAAAAATACTGATCGACAAAACCTTCAGTCATTCTTTCTGGCTGACGGTGGCTTTTGCGTTTATCTCCAGTATTCTGATCAATATCTGCGCTTTTGCCATTGCACTGGCTCTGACAAAAGGCTTCAAAGGAACGAATGCATTCCGTACTGTATTTTTTATGCCGAACCTGATCGGCGGAATCGTACTGGGCTACATATGGCAGACTCTTCTGAACGGACTGCTTTCCATGTGGGGACAGCCGCTTCTGGCTCTTTCCGCAAAAAACGGATTTATAGGAATGCTGCTCCTTCTGATGTGGCAGCAGATCGGATATATGATGATCATTTATGTGGCAGGACTGAATAATGTTTCGCCGGATCTTATCGAGGCGGCGAAGATCGATGGGGCGACTTCCAGGCAGATCCTTTTCAGGATCAAGATCCCCATGATCATGCCGTCCGTAACCATATGTACCTTCCTGACTCTGACAAACGGATTCAAGATGTTCGATCAGAACCTGTCCCTTACAGGAGGAGACCCGGGCAAGCAGTCACAGCTTCTGGCGCTGAATATCTATGATACTTTCTATGCCCGCAGCGGACCCCAGTGGAAAGGAATCGGCCAGGCTAAGGCAGTGGTATTCTTTATCCTGGTGGTAGCGATCGCGCTGATCCAGTTGAAAGCTACATCATCGAAGGAGGTGCAGCAGTAATGGCAAATAGGAAAAAAAGTATTATTCCAACGATTATACTGACGGTGATTTCTGTTTTATGGATGTATCCAATACTTCTGATCCTGATAAACTCTCTGAAAGTAGAATCAGCCATCACCACCTCAGGAGTATTCAGCCTTCCCACGTCGGAGACCTTTAACGGCATCGCCAACTTTATTGCCAGCGTTACCCAGATGGATTTTCTGAAGTCCTTCTGGTACAGCCTGGTGATCTCCGTGATGTCCGTAATACTGATCCTGTTTTGCTGCTCCATGAGCGCCTGGTATATCGTAAGGGTTAATGGAAAACTTTCCAAAGCGTTTTATTATCTCTGCGTGTTCAGTATGGTAGTGCCCTTCCAGATGGTAATGTTCACTCTGGCGAAAACAGCGGACACGCTGAAACTGAACAATCCATACAACATCTGTATCATTTATCTTGGATTTGGCGCAGGGCTTGCGGTCTTTATGTTTACCGGCTTTGTAAAAGGAATTCCTATGGAGATCGAAGAGGCTGCTCTTATTGACGGATGCAGTCCGTGGCAGGTATATACCCGTGTGCTGATCCCTATTCTGAAACCTACGATCATTTCGACAGCGATCCTGGAACTGATGTGGGTGTGGAACGATTACCTTCTGCCTACGCTGGTTCTCGACATTAAAGAGTACCGGACGATCCCCATGGCGGTGCAGTACTTCAGGGGAAGCTTCGGCCATGTGCAGATGGGCCCCATGATGGCAAGTATCATGATCGATATTATTCCTATCATTATCGTATATCTCGTCTGCCAGAAATACATTATCGAAGGTGTTGTGGCCGGCGCGGTAAAAGGATAAGAGAACAGATTTTCCAAAGTCCCTGAGAAAACTTTTCCCGGGGACTTTTATCTGTACGAATAGTAGAAAAATCCGCGCTTTTTTTAGTTATATGTATCCTTGTATACAAAACATGGCAATGCTACAATAAAGCGGCAACATAAATTAGGTACCCGAAAGGTATGGAAAATATGATGAATGTTTTGATTGTAGATGATGAAAAAATTGAGAGAGAAGGGATCAAATACCTGCTTTCCATGGAAAAAGGAAAACGAAGCTTATATGAGGCCGCCAACGGCAAACAGGCCCTTCAGATCCTTCGGACAGAGAGTATAGATCTGCTTCTTACAGATATCAAGATGCCTCACATGGACGGACTTGAGCTGGCCAGACGGGCAAAGGAGCTTTTTCCGGATATTCAGATCGTGATCTTCAGCGGTTATAATGATTTTACTTTCGCACAGGAAGCGATCCGCTACGGAGTTACGGATTATATTCTCAAGCCGGTGGATCCGGATGATTTTCACGAGACCATACAGAAAGCGGAGAAAAGCATCTATGACAGAAGAGAGCAGGAAAGCCAGGAGCGCAGGAAACAGAATTTTCTTCAGCAGTACTTTCTCCAGAATTATCTTTATTCCGGCAAGAAAGAGATTCTGGAGAAGGCAAAGGAGCTTATTGATCTGGAAAAATGGAACGGATGGCACTGCGCGGTGCTGATCGAAACGGACGTTGCCTTTTTCGACACCTCCGAGGAGGATTTTCCGGAAGAACTTCAGAAGGAACTGCGGAGAATGTTTTTTTATCTGAATCTGAACGAACGCCAGTCCCTTTTGTTTTTCCAGGACGTTTACTGCGACTATATCCTGGTGGCAAACCACCTGTATACATTTCTGAAAAGAAATTTTATGGTGCGCTTTTATCTGGCGGTAAGCAGAAAATTTGAGGGATATGAATGTCTTCCGGAAATCCTGAGCCAGCTTGAACAGCAGATGGAGGAAAAATTTTATAATCCGGACAAACATATTTTTTCCTGCGAGGAAGAACATCTGAAAATGACGGCGGGGGAGGTGCAGGATTCCCAGCTTATGCAGATGATCTCAGAGGATATCAGCAGAAAGGATATGGATCAGCTCTGGAAGCACTTTGACTGTCTGAAGGAAAAATACAGCCATAATACACAGTTTTCTGCCATGTATATTAAGTTTGTGTTCTCCAATGTGATCCAGGCACTTTTTCAGGAAAATCAGTTTGCAGACGAGCATCGCCTGGAAAAGGAGATCGACCGCCTCTATAGCTGCGGCAATATTATGGAGATCCTTGAGGTGACGGAGGAAAACATCAGAGAGTATGAGAAGTTCCTGGAGCGTTCCATGCAGGAGTCCAGAAATGAAGTGGCTGCTGTAAAAAATTACATTTATCAGCATTACGGGGAGGATCTGAATCTGGAAATGCTTGCGGAGAAAGTTTATCTTTCCTCCGGTTACCTCAGCTTTATCTTTAAAAAAGAAACCGGAATGAATCTGAACCGTTTTATCAAAGTGTTCCGCATGGAGAAAGCAAAAGAACTCCTTTGCGGCACGAATATGAAAGTCGCCCAGGTAAGCGAAAAGGTGGGATTCGCCAACGTGTCTTATTTCTGCAGGAGCTTCCGGGAATATTACGGAAGCAGTCCGGAATCCTACCGGAAAGGAACAGGGGAGGATGAGGAAACTTCTTCAGACAGTTAAGAATATGAAATACCGTCATAAGCTGACAATCCTTCTGGTGGTTGCCAGCTTAGTTCCTATGACGGTGCTTGCGCTGTACAGCCATAACCGCATGAGCAGCCTGATCCGGCAGAAGGAGATCGAGGACATGCAGTCTATTCTGGAGCAGGCAAGAGAGAATATTGACAGTCAGATCGAGGTGTACGCCAGTCTGATCAACTATCTTACTTATTCTCCTGATATTGAGGAAATCATAGAGGAGAAGGATCTTGACAATTATGCCGCCTATGAACAGTACACTCAGGTGGCGGATCCTCTGCTTTCTGTGCCGAAATCCTATCACGACGCTATTCTTCAGATCCAGCTTTTTGCGGACAGTATCCAGGTAGAGCATGAATACACGCTGGTTCCTCTGAAAAATCTGGACAGAGAGTGGTGGAACGCGGAAACGAAAGACGATGTGAGGATCCAGTGGGCGGTAAATGAAGAAGAAAAAGAGATTGCGGCGGTACGCAGGATATATGACGGCAAAACACTGGAAGCTGTTCTCTGTATCACCCTGGATTACGACAAGATTTTTGAGCCTCTTACCAACATTATAGAAGAAAACACCGGCGGGATGATCGCGGATAAGGAAGGGAAGGTTTTATACCTGAATCACTCTCTTCAGGAAACAGAGATCCGGAAGTCCTCCGCAAAAAAGGTCCTGGGACGGATCAAGGAGACCTGCGAGTATGTAAAAAGTGCCGACGAACATACAGGATGGACTTTTTACCTGTGCAAATCCAGGGATTCTATTTCAGGATCGGTTCTGAGGCTTTCTCTGGAAGAGATTCCTCTGATCATTTTCTGCGTGCTGATCATTTTTTTCCTTGGTCTGATCTTCTCCAAGCTTTTTACCAGAAAGATAGAAGAGCTTACCAGAAACATTGACCGGGTAAATCATGGAAGCCGGGAGGTCACAGTATCCAGCAGCTCTGAGGACGAGGTGGGAATCCTGATCCGGAGCTTCCGCAGAATGATGGATGAGATCAACCGTCTGATCGACGAGGTGTATGTAAATAAAATCGCCTTGAAGGAATTTGAACTGAAAGCGCTTCAGGCCCAGATCAATCCTCATTTTCTCTACAATACCCTTTCTGTGATCAACTGGATGGCGATCCGGGGAGGACAGAAAGAGATCAGCAAAGTAACCCTGGCGCTTTCCACTTTTTACCGGACGGCGCTCAGCAAAGGAGAGGATATGGTGACGGTGGAAAGCTGTATCCGGAATATGGAGGCATATCTGGAGATCCAGCTTGTAATGCACGATCATGATTTTACCGTGGAGTGGGATGTGGACGAGTCTGTAAAAAATGAAAAGATGCCGAAGCTTCTGCTGCAGCCTGTGGTGGAGAATGCTCTTGAACACGGCCTGGACGAAAAAGAGGAAGGAGAGAAGATACTGAAGCTCTCCTTCCTGGATATGGACAAAGAGGTAATGATCGTTGTACAGGATAACGGATTGGGAATGGACCAGAAGAAAGCGGAGACTCTTGTAACATACCAGGCGGAAGGCTACGGACTGAAAAATGTAAACGACAGGATCCGTCTTTTATATGGCGAAAAATACAGGATCCGTATCTTCAGCAGTCCGGGGGAAGGCACCAAGGTAGAAATGAGATTTCCGAAAGAAGGAAAATAATATGCAGATAAAATGGAAAGGACTGGCGTTATTGACGGCTCTCTGTCTGCTGTGCGGATGCCAGAGGACAGAAAAGGCTGTATACAGGACAGGGCAGGAGGTATCCGAGGAGAACAGAAAGGCGTGGGAAAAGGCAAAGACTACTCCCTATGGAGCATATCCGGAACTGGTGACTTATACTCTGGGTCAGATGAGCGGCGCCAACGATTCCAATCTTCCGGAGGGAAATACTTATGAGGACAACGCTTACACAAGATATCTCAGGAAGATGCTGAATATCCAGAACGACACAATTTACATGGAAAGCGAAGACCGGTACGACGAGGTAGTGAACATTATCGCCAAAGACCGGACGCTGCCGGACGTTCTGGTGGTTTCTGACAGGGAGACTCTGAAAGAACTGGTGGAAAACAATCTTGTGGAGGATCTGACGGAGGTCTTTGAAAACTGTACCTCTCCAAGGATCAAGGAGATGTATGAAAGCTATGGAGGAGATCTTCTGGATGCGGGGAGATTCGACGGAAAACTGATGGCGATTCCTGAGACGGTGATCGACCACGGTCCCTGTCTGATGTGGCTGAGAAAAGACTGGATGGAAGAGCTGGGGCTTGAGGAGCCCAAAACATTGGAAGACGGATTCCGTATTGTTGAAGCTTTTGTGAAAAACCGTATGGGAACGGAAGATGGAGAGGAGCCTGTAGGACTTGTCTGTGATACAGATCTGGTGGGAAGCACCAGTACCAGTTACTCCATGGATCCGGTGTTTGACAGCTTTGGGGCCCATCCCCAGCGCTGGGTAAAAAAAGACGGAGAGATCACATACGGATCTCTTACAGAAGAAACGAAAAAGGCTCTGGAATATCTCCATGAACTTTACGAAAAAGGGATCCTGGATCAGAATTTTGCCCTGAGAGCCAGCAACAATCTCCGCGATCTTGTGCTGGAAGGGAAATGCGGAGCCTTTTTCGGTCTGTGGTGGACGCCGAACAATCCGCTGATGGATATATATGAAAGCGGCGGCGAAGCCGACTGGGAGCCCTATTATCTTCAGGAACCGTCAAATGAAAATGTGTACGCTTCCTTTCGGGACAACAAATATGTAGTGGTGCGGAAAGGATATGAGCATCCGGAAATTGTCATGAAGATCATCAGTGTCCTGTTCGACTATACAAGATATGAAGCAGAGGACGCCCAGGAGGTCAATGAATATTTTGCCCTGAATGTGGATCCTACGGCCCGTCCGCTGGTGATCAATGTGGATTATAATGAGGCCACATACCAGGTGACGGAGGAGATCAGGGAGGCTATGGCCGGAGAAAGAGGAACAGAGGACATGAGCGCTATCGCCCGGTCTTATTTTGAAGCCTGCAGCCGGTATCTCAGCGAGCCTTCCCCTTCACCGGAGGACTGGGCCGCTTATAAGTCGCGGATATCCGCGGTGGGTCTTCTGATCGACGGCGGCTACCGGCCGGCACAGCGCAACTATCTGGACGATACGGACGGAGAACTGCCGAAATCCCTTCAGGATTATGAAAAGAACACATTTATCCAGATCATCATGGGAGAAAAGCCTGTAAGCTATTTTGATACTTTTACAGAGGAATGGTACCGTCAGGGCGGCAAAGAACTGACGGAGCAGATACGAAAGCTGAATCCTGCGGAATAAAAAGAAAACAGCAGCACCTCCTGAGAAGGCGGGGAAATTTTTCCTGCCATCCGGGGGTGCTGCTGTTTTATGAGGGATAAGAAGGAAGATCAGTTCAGCTTCCAGATATCCCGGTTGTATTCTTCGATTGTTCTGTCTGAGGAGAAGAAGCCTGCCTTCGCAATGTTGATCAGCGCTCTTCTTGTCCAGTCAAGGGAGTCATTTGCATAATCCGCCATAGCCTGCTGCTTGCGGACAACGTATGCGTTGAAATCCGGAAGAGTCTGGAACCAGTCTTTGCTGATCAGTTCATGGTGAAGACGTTCCAGATGCTCTTTAAGGCCATACGTCATCATTTCTTCTCCGATAAGGAAATCAATGGCGCGGCGCAGGTTGGGATCCCCTTCGTACCAGTCGGCCGCACAGTAATCGCCTTCTGCGTAGCGGTGGATAACCTGCTTGCTGCTCTGCCCGAAGATGTAGATATTTTCCTGTCCAACCGCCTCGCAGATCTCCACGTCGGCGCCGTCCATTGTTCCAAGAGTCAGGGCGCCGTTCAGCATGAATTTCATGTTTCCTGTTCCGGAGGCTTCCTTTGACGCAAGGCTGATCTGTTCGGAAAGGTCGCAGGCCGGGATCATTTTCTCGGCGGCGGTGACATTGTAATTCTCTACGAAAATAAGCTGCATCCAGGGAGATACTTCCGGATCGTTTTCTATCACTTTTGACAGAGTGAGAAGAGCGTGGATGATATCTTTGGCGATAATATATGCCGGAGCCGCCTTTGCGCCGAAAATACTTACCAGCGGTACGGAGGGCTTATGTCCCGCTTTGATCTCAAAATACTGATGGATCAGAAACAGAAGATTAAGCTGCTGGCGCTTGTATTCATGAAGACGCTTGGACTGGATGGAGAACATGGCCTCCGTATTCAGTTCCACGCCCTGCTTTGTTTTCAGCCAGCGGGCAAGTTCCTTTTTGTTTTCTTTCTTGATCTCCGCAATTTTTTTCAGTACTTCTTTATCTTCTGTAAATGCCAGAAGCTTTTCCAGGCAGGAAGCGTCTTTTTTGAATTCAGATCCGATCAGAGACTCGATCTCATCTGCCAGGGCGGGATTGCATTTCAGAAGCCAGCGGCGGAACGTGATGCCGTTTGTCTTGTTATTGAATTTTTCAGGATAAAGCTGATAAAAATCAGCCAGCTCGCTGTTTTTCAAAATTTCCGTATGGAGGGCCGCCACGCCGTTGGTGGAGTGGGTGAAATGGATATCCATGTGAGCCATATGGATCACGTCGTTTTTGTCAATAACAGCTACGGCTTCGTTGTCTGTTCTGGTGCGCGAGAGAGCGTCCAGCTTTTCAATCACAGGCATAAGCTGGGGAACTACCTGCTCCAGGAAGCTTCTGGGCCATTTTTCCAGAGCCTCCGCAAGAATCGTATGATTAGTATAGGCGCAGGTATCTGTAACGATCTGTACAGCTTCTTCAAACTCGATGCCGTGAAGCTCCAGAAGACGGATCAGCTCCGGGATCACCATGCTGGGGTGGGTGTCGTTGATCTGTATAGCGGCGTAATCCGCAAGATCATGGTAATTGCAGCCTCTGTCCGCGCATTCCTTCAGGATAAGCTGCGCTCCGGCGCAGACCATGAAATATTGCTGGTAGATACGCAGAAGACGTCCGTCGTCGTCAGAATCGTCCGGATACAAAAACAGTGTCAGGTTCTTTGCAATGTCCTTTTTGTCAAAGGAGATGCCGTCTCCGATAATGGATTCATCTACAGAATCCAGATCGAAAAGATTCAGGCTGTTTGTCCGTCCCTCGTAGCCGGTGGCAGGGAGTCTGTAAAGGCGGGCGGAATACTCTTTTCCCGCAAGAGATACCGGGAAAAGGATATCCGTAGGCTCTGCCGCGCTCTGGGGAGTCAGCCAGTAATCAGGAGATTCATTCTGGACGCCGTTTTTGAAATCCTGATGGAAAAGTCCGCAGTGATAGCGGAGCCCCACGCCGTCTCCCGGAAGGTTTAAGGTTGCGAGACTGTCCAGAAAACAGGCGGCCAGTCTTCCCAGACCTCCGTTTCCCAGACTTGGCTCAGGCTCCAGTTCTTCAATGTCAGAAAGATTTTTTCCAGCTTCCGCAAGGACGGAACGGACCTCGTCATAAAGGCCGAGATTGATCAGATTGTTGGAAAGAAGCTTTCCGATGAGAAACTCGGCGGAAATATAGTAAAGTTTCCGTCCGGCGGCATCCGCCGTGCGGCGGGCGCTCTTTTCCTGGATCAGTCTGAGAAGAGCGGTGTAAATTTCTTCATTAGAAGCCTCCGCCGGACTTTTTCCCAGGAGGCGGGTGAGAGTAAGATTCATGGATGTACTCATAATAAACTCCTTTCGTGCGACTGGATTTCTATTTTCTGTACTGCCGCTTCATACACTGCAGATTTCAGAATCTGCAGACGTCTTTTGTATGATTATGTTTTACCATGGATCAGAGGTTTTATCTTGTAAAATGGTTGCAAATAATGATACAATCCTATCATACTTGGGTGAGGGCAGGATGATACCCGGAAAAGGGAGAAACCTGTTTTTTCTAATACTTCTGATAAAATGAAATGGGGAAGGTTCTGAATGGAATTAGAAAGAGAAGAAAAAATAAAAAAACGGTATGAAGAGACAAAAAAACACGGCAGCAGACTTTTTCCCTTTAATATCTATCCCTGTACCATTCCCCTGGATTTTCCTTCTGTAGTTCTTCACTGGCATAAGGAGATGGAACTGGTCTATGTAAAAAAGGGCAGAGGGAAGATACAGCTTGGCATGAAAACATATCCGGGCAAAGAAGGCGATATTTTTGTGATACCTCCGGGAACTCTTCACGCCATTCGAAGGGAGCCGGGACATTCCATGGAATATGAAAATATCATATTTGAGGTAGAATTCCTGGGGGCCGGCGCGGCGGATGTCTGCGCCGGGGAGTATCTGAATCCTCTTGCGGCCGGAAGGCTCCTTCCTCCGGTGCGGCTTTCCGGCGGAGAAGAAGGATATGAAAAGACAGCAGCCTGTCTTCAGCAGATGGAGCGTCTGTGCGGATCAAGAGAGGCTGGATTTGAACTTGGCGTAAAGGCTGCAGCCCTTGAACTGATCTTTCTTCTTGTGCAGAAATTTCCGGGCAGCCCCCATAATATTTCGCCGGATATGGAACGCCTGAAAAGTGTTCTGCAGGAAATCGAGAGAAGGGACAGGGAGCCTCTGACCGTAGCGGATATGGCGGACTTCTGCGGCTGGAGCAGCAGCCATTTTATGAGATGGTTCAAACAGATGACAGGAGGAAGCTTTATATCCTATGTAAACGACAGACGCCTGTCCGCCGCCGCCGAAAATCTCCGCCGCAGCGACGAAAAGATCGTAACGATCGCCGCAAACGCCGGATTTGAAAATCTGTCGAATTTTAACCGGCAATTTAAAGCCAGGTATGGAATGACGCCCAGGGAATACAGAAATCAGGGAAGAGAGACGGAGAAACAGGAAGAAAAGAGCAGAATGTGGACGAAAACGGATCAAATAAGTATTTAGAAAAAAATCTAAATAGTTATTGACATTTCCTTTCTCCGGGAGTATATTCTATTTAGAAATATTTCTAAATAATGAAAGAAAGGAGATGGAGAAATGTCTTTTGCAGATACATTTAAAGCCCTGTCGGATCCGGTACGGCGGGAAATCCTTCAGCTTCTCAAGAACGGGAAGCTGTCTGCCGGAGAAATCGGCAGCCACTTTGACATGACCGGGGCGACCATATCCTATCATCTGGGCATTCTGAAAAAGGCAGGTCTGGTATGGGAATCAAAGGTGAAGAATTATGTTTATTATGAACTGAACACTACCGTAGTGGACGAAATACTTTTATGGCTTACGGATCTGAAGGGAGGAAATGACAATGAAAGCGAACTGTAAAAAGTATAAATGGACACTGATCATCGGATGTATTGTCACAGCTTTGCCGATACTTGTGGGGCTGCTTCTGTGGAATCGGCTTCCGGATGAGATCGCTACTCATTTTGGAAGCGGCAATGTCGCCAACGGATGGAGCAGCAAGCCGTTTACGGTTTTTGGAATCCCGGGAATCATGGTGGCGGTGGAGCTTGTACTGTTTTTTGCGACAGCCTATGATCCAAAAAGGAGAAATATTGACGAAAAACTGATGCGGCTGCTTCTCTGGATCATCCCGGTGATATCTTTGATAACGAATCTTTCCATCTACGCCATTGCCCTGGGAAAAAAGGTGGATATTGGAATGGTGACGAATGTCTGTGTCGGGGTCGTATTTATCATTATGGGAAATTACATGCACAGAGTTAAACAGAATTATACGGTAGGGATCAAGCTTCCATGGACTCTGAACAGCGAAGAAAACTGGAACAGGACACACAGGATGTCTTCCTGGCTGTTTGTCCTCTGCGGTATCCTCTTCATTATTAACGGCGTTGTCTTACAGACAGAATGGATGATCGGGGCAGCGATCTTTATGGTAATCGCACCGGGGATTTATTCCTTTATCCTGTATAAAAAAGGCGTTTAAGCCAGCCTGAAAATCTGGCAGGAATATAACTGTCCCTTCTAAAATTGTTAAAATTGTGTATTTTCAAATGCACAGTTTTTTCGTATGATAGCAGTAGCTTAAAAGAAAGAAGGGACAGAATTTATGAACAGTCAGAACAACATGATCGTGAAACTTGCACAGACAGCTCTTATGGCTGCTCTCTGTTATGTAGTATTTACATTCCTGCAGATTAAGATACCGGTGCCGGGAGGAGACGCCACATCGATTCATCTGGGAAATGCTTTCTGTGTGCTGGCGGCGCTTCTTCTGGGCGGATGGTACGGAGGAATTGCCGGAGCAGTGGGAATGGGGATCGCGGATATCATGGATCCCGTATATATTACAGTAGCTCCAAAGACGATCATATTAAAGCTTTGTATCGGACTGATCACCGGACTGGTAGCTCACCGGGTCGCTCATATTAACGAAAGTACAGATAAAAAATATGTGTTTAAGTGGAGCGTGATCGCTTCTGTAGCAGGACTTGCCTTTAATGTTGTAGCCGATCCTGTGGTTGGATATTTTTACAAGCAGTTTATTCTGGGACAGCCTCAGGAACTGGCGGAGGCCCTTGCAAAACTCAGCACTATGACTACTCTGTTTAACGCGGTAGTTTCCACGATCCTGGTTGCGGTAGTATACAATGCGGTCCGTCCGGTATTGATCAAAAGCCATCTGCTGGTGATCCACGGACATAAAGAGCAGACAGTGTAAAGGGTATGCCGGACAGGAACGGCAACAGTTTAAAAGAACGAAGTAATTCCACAGACGCCTGAAGGGGAAGAGTTTTCCTCTTCGGGTGTTTTTGTTCCACAGGAAACAGAGTTTTTCAGGGAAGAGCAGCAGGGGTTCGGATGAACAGCCGTAGGTCCGGATAAAAAGAAACAGTTGATAGAGAGGACGCGCAGGTATAAAATAAAAGCAAAACAGATGACGCGGACAAAAAATGAACGGAGGTAACAGTTATGAGCAGTGAAAACAAAGTACTGGAATCCATTAAGACGAGAAGGAGTATCCGGAAATACAAACCGGACATGATTCCGAAGGAGATCATCGACCAGATCGTTGAGGCGGGGACTTATGCGGCCACAGGGATGAACCGCCAGTCTCCTATAATCATTGCTGTGACGAATAAAGAAATGCGCGACCGTCTTTCCAGGATGAACGCGACGATTATGGGAGTAGACAGCGATCCTTTTTACGGTGCTCCGGTAGTTCTGATCGTGCTGGCGGACAGAAGCAGCGCCAACTATCTTTATGACGGAAGCCTTGTGATGGGCAACCTGATGCTGGCAGCCCACGCCCTTGGCGTAGGAAGCTGCTGGATCCACAGGGCGAAACAGGAATTCGAGAGCCCGGAAGGCAAAGAGATTCTGAAATCCCTGGGAATCGAGGGAGATTACGAGGGAATTGGACATTGTATCCTCGGCTATGTGGACGGCGATTATCCCCAGGCACCAGAGCGGAAGGACAACTGGGTATATCATATTGACTGACGTCCGGAGCTGGCAGCGCCATCGTACAAGGGGATAATGCAGCCGCACAGAACAAAGAACAGGGAGAATTCTGAATGAAGACGATTTTAGAAAAAATACGGGAGGATCTTTTTTCCATGCAGGATCTTCCTTTCAGGGATTTTCAGGCGAAACTGATTCCTGATATGGATAAGGAGAAAGTGATCGGCGTACGGACGCCCGATCTTCGTAAATATGCGAAAGAAATAGCCGGGAGCCCGGATATCGGAGAATTTCTCGAGAATCTTCCCCACCATTATTACGAAGAAAATAATCTCCATGCGTTTCTCATCGAAAGGATCAGAGATTACGGGAATTGTATAACGGAAGTAAAGAGATTCCTTCCTTTTGTAGATAACTGGGCTACCTGCGACGTGTTTGCCCCGAAGATATTCGCCCGTCACAAAGAAGAACTGCTGGACGAGATCCGGAAATGGATCGCCTCAAGAAAGACCTATACGATCCGGTATGGGATCGGTATGCTGATGCGTTTTTTTCTGGATGAGGATTTCCGTCCGGAATATCCGGAGATGGTTTCCGGAATCCGTTCAGAAGAGTACTATGTCAATATGATGACTGCCTGGTATTTTGCTACAGCTCTTGCAAAACAGTATGAAGCTGTCATACCGTATTTCGAGAAACAGCGGCTGGACGACTGGACCCACAATAAGGCGATCCAGAAAGCCTGTGAGAGCAGGAGGATCACCCCGCAGCAGAAGGAGTATCTGCGAACGCTGAAAGTGAGAAAGAACGGCAAGGGGAACGGAGGACTCTGATGCCAACGGACAAAAAGGAGAATGACCAGTGACAGATTACATCAGGACGGAAGATTTTTCATCGGAGGATCTGAAAGTTTACACTCAGGATTCGGAGGTTCAGCTTCTGAGATATTATGAGCCGGAACCGGGAATCTTTATCGCGGAAAGCCCGAAGGTTATCCGGAGGGCCATGGACGCCGGATATGAACCGATATCTTTCCTCATCGAGGAAGGGCAGGAGAATGAAGAAACCGAAAGCATTTTTCAAAGCTGCGGGGAAGTGCCGGTATATATGGCAAACCGGGAAACGCTGCTTCAGCTTAAGGGATATACTCTTACCAGAGGAATGCTCAGCGCCATGCGCCGCAGAGAACTGCCTTCTGTTGCGGAGATCTGCGGGAACGCCCGCCGGATCGCCGTACTTGAGAATGTAGTGAATCCTGTGAACGTGGGAGCGATCTTCCGGTCCGCGGCCGCCCTGAATATGGACGCCGTTCTGCTCACTGCCGGATGCAGCGATCCGCTGTACCGCCGCGCGGCGAGAGTCAGTATGGGGACGGTTTTTCAGGTTCCCTGGACATATTTCGACGGCAGGACTCCCTGGCCGGAGGGCGGTATGGAGCTTCTTCGGAAACTGGGATTTCGTACAGCGGCGATGGCTCTTCGTGATGACTCTGTCAGTATAGACGATCCCGGACTGAAAGCCGAGGAGAAGCTGGCGGTGATTCTGGGAACGGAGGGCGACGGACTGGCCGGAGAAACCATCGCGGACTGCGATTATACCGTGCGGATCCCCATGTCCCACGGGGTAGATTCCCTTAACGTGGCGGCCGCCAGCGCTGTTGCTTTCTGGGAACTGGGAAGATGACATATAAGTAGTTTGTATATGGCGGGAATCATAAAGATTCCCGCTATTCTTTTTTGATATGAAAAAAGTAATTTAAACACAAAAATTCATATGAAAAACGCAAGAACAATGAAAAAGTTCCTATGAAAAACGTATAATAAATGATATAATAAAGAAAAAGACAGGAACGGGGGAAAAAGTATGGAAAGGGATATTATGAATCAACTGCTGGAATGGAAAGAAAATCCGGACAGAAAACCATTGTTGATTACTGGTGTAAGGCAGTGCGGAAAAACATATGTGTGCAGAGAATTCGGAGAAAAATATTTTGAAGATACAGCTTATTTTTACTTTGAAGGCAATAAAGGGCTTGCTTCAGTTTTTGATTATGATTATGACACGGACAGGATTCTTGATGAACTTGGAAATATTATTCGGGGAAAAGAAATCATCCCGGGAAAAACGCTGGTGATATTTGACGAGATACAGGCATGCCCGGCTGCTGTGACAGCATTGAAATACTTCTGCGAAAATAAAAAAAATCTGCATATTATATGTGCCGGTTCTCTTCTTGGAGTTTCTCTGAAGCGGGATCACATATCATTTCCGGTGGGAAAAATTGAACGTCTTCAAATGTATCCTCTTACTTTTTCGGAATTTCTGCGGGCGGATGGAAAGCAGAGTCTGATAGACGGTGTAAAAAAATACGATCTGGATAAAGAACTGCCGGAATTATATACCGGTACTCTGGAAAGAGAATTAAAATATTATTATATTGTAGGCGGAATGCCGGAAGCGGTTCTGAAATGGACCCGTACGCACAATATTCAGGATGTAGAGAAAATTCAGGATGAAATCCTGGCCGGATATGGCAGTGATTTTGCAAAGTATGCGCCTTTGACAGATATCCCTAAGCTGGGATGGATCTGGGATTCAGTCCCCCAACAGCTGGCCAGGGAAAACAATAAATTCATATTTTCCCATGTCCGCGAAGGTAAACGTTCGCATGAACTGAAAGACGCTTTGCAATGGCTGACAGATGCGGGACTGCTGTATCGCCTTGAACTGGTGCCTAATCCGGAGCTGCCTTTATCTTTTAACGCGATTGGGAGCTATTTTAAAGTATATATGTCGGATGTGGGTCTGTTGCGGAGAAAGTCGGGGATTTCCGGTAAAACAATTCTGGAGGATTCTGAGTTGTACAAGAATTTCAAGGGAGCATTTACAGAAAATTATGTAATGACAGAACTGAAAGCCTTAAAAATACATCCATATTTCTGGCGTTCAGGAAATACAGCGGAACTGGATTTCCTGTTTGAAAATGAAAATGAGATTATTCCAGTGGAAGCCAAAGCAGAGGTTCGCACAAGGGCTAAAAGTTACCGGCAGTTCTGCAAGAAATACAGTCCGAAAAAAGGATTTCGTTTCTCTATGAAAAATGTAGGTTGTAATGATGTGGAAAATACGAAAACTTACAGCCTGCCGCTATATCTCATATGGCGTCTGAAAGAATATCTGATCTGACACATTAAATGTGTCTCTGGCGGAAAAAAGCGCTCTGCACGTTACCCGTGCGGAGCGCTTTTATAAACTGAAATATATACGGCTGTTTTACGCCAGTTTCTTTCCTGTCAGCATTTCATAAGCCTGCAGGTATTTCTCGATAGTCTTATCCACGATCTCCTGGGGAAGGGTCCAGTTGTTATCCGGATTTGCCTTCAGCCAGTCGCGGGCAAACTGCTTGTCGAAGGAGGGCTGGCCGTGTCCGGCTTCATATCCCTCTGCCGGCCAGAATCTGGAGCTGTCCGGAGTAAGCATCTCGTCTCCCAGAACGATATTGCCGTTCTCGTCAAGACCGAATTCAAATTTGGTGTCTGCGATGATAATGCCTTTGCTCAGAGCGTATTCCGCGCATTTTTTGTACAGGGCGATGGTGTAATCGCGGAGCTTCTCCGCATATTCGCGGCCTTTGCCGGGGAAGTGTTTCTCCAGATGATTGATACTCTGCTCGAAGGAAATGTTTTCGTCATGATCGCCGATCTCCGCCTTGGTGGAAGGTGTGTAGATGGGCTCCGGCAGCTTGTCGGACTCTTTCAGTCCTTCCGGAAGGCTGATGCCGCAGACCGTGCCGTTCTTCTGATAACTTGCCCAGCCGCTTCCTGTAATATATCCGCGCACGATACATTCAATGGGAAGCATGTCCAGCTTGCGGCACATCATGGATTTGCCGTCGAACTTCTCCTGCTGGAAGAATTCCGGCATATCTTTCACATCTACAGAAATCATATGGTTGGGAACGATGTCTTCCGTCATATCAAACCAGAATTTTGACATCTGAGTCAATACAGTTCCTTTTTTGGTAACCTCATTGTTCAGGATCACGTCGAAGCAGCTGATGCGGTCTGTGGCAACCATGATCAGACTGTCGCCGTTGTCGTAAATCTCACGTACTTTACCTTCTTTGATGGGTTTTAAAATTTCCATGTTCATACCTCGCCATTGAATTATTGTTTTCTTATATTATGTAGTTTTATTATCACAGTAAAATTATCACTGTTTTCGCAGCCTGTCAAGGAGTTTCTTCCACCGCGGTGATCTTCCTGTAAAAAATAATGGTGAGCACGGTGGTGGCGATCCAGCCGAAGGGCCATGCCATCCAGATTCCCGTACTTGCGAAAAACTGTGAAAGGATATTCGCCAGAATGATACGCAGGATCAGATCCGGGACCGTTGCGATGACAAAATACTTCATGGCGCCCGCGCCGCGGATAATACCGTCGGTAGTCAGTTTAATGGCGATCATAAAGTAGCAGGGACTGACGAAGCGGAGAAATCCCATTCCCGCCCGGATCGCCTCCCGGCTTTCACTTTCCAGGAAGAGCGCCATCATCTGGCGGCTGAAACCGAAATACAGAAGAACAAAAGGCACGGCGGCGATAAGCGCAAGACGCACGCCGGTACGGAATCCCAGAGGAATACGGTCACGCTGGCCGGCTCCTATATTCTGGGCGGTATAGCTGGAAAGACAGCTTCCCAGTGACATGAAAGAATTAATTGCAAAGGTGTTAAGCTTCACGCCGGCGGAATAACCGGCGATCACAGAGGAACCGAAGCGGTTCACAATATCCTGGACAAAAAGATTCCCCACGGAAAGAACGCTTTGCTGCATGATACTGGGTACCGCGATCGCCGTGATCTGGCCGAATAGATCCCTGTCAAACAGGGAGGAATATTTTCCGGGGAGCTTCTTCAGCCTGCGCCACAGAGTGACAAGGGCAAGAACCGCGGAAACACCCTGCGCGAGGAAAGTGGCCCATGCCACGCCGGCTACATCCCAGTGAAAATGCGCCACAAAGATATAGTCCAGAACGATATTTCCCGCGGAAGAGCCGAGAAGGAAATACAGAGGAGTGCGGGAATCGCCAAGGGCCGTGTATATGCCGGTGCATACATTGTAAAACAGCAGGAATGTCAGTCCGTAAATATAGATATTCAGATACAGGACTCCGTCGTCAAAAATATTCTCCGGCGTGTGGATAAGCCGCATCATAAGCGGGCAGAAAAGCGCTCCGAAAATGGAAAGGACGGCGCTCAGTCCGGCGCAGGAAAGGAAGGCCGTGCTGATGGCTGTTTTCATCTCTCCGAAATTTTTGGCCCCGAAGCACCGGGACACAACCACGGAAGTCCCCAGGTTACTGCCTACGGCAAACGCCATAAAGATTACGGTGATGGGGTAGGAAGCTCCCACGGCGGCAAGGGCGTGCTCGCCGGCAAACCGTCCGGCGATCATGCTGTCGGCTATGTTGTAGAGCTGCTGAAAAATCACACTGATAAATAAGGGAAGGGCAAACCGCCACAGCGTTTTGTCCGGATGTTCTTTCGTAAGATCTGTAATCATATTGTTATTACCTGAAATCAATCACTGTTTTTAAACTTATGTTCTCAGAACATTATGCCATTTCTGAATGTAAAAATCAATTTCCACATATACTTTTACAGACAGTATTGCCTTATTTCTCAGAAGGAGGTTTTCCCATGAAAAAGAAAACAAAAACGTTGCTTATATGCCTGGCGATTCCTCTCGCTGTGGGAGCTGTTTCCGGATGGCTTACCAGAAACAGTATGGATACCTTTAAGCTTCTGGATAAACCGCCTCTCGCTCCGCCCGGCTGGGTGTTTCCGGTGGCGTGGACGATCCTGTATGTGCTGATGGGAATCGCTTCTTATCTTGTATATACGGCAAAACAGTCGGAATGCAGAAGAGACGGGCTCATTGTTTACGCAGCCCAGCTTGCGGTGAATTTTTTCTGGCCGATGTTTTTCTTTCTGGGTCAATGGTATTTTTTCTCCTTCGTATGGCTGGTTCTTCTGTGGTTCCTGGTACTGGTAACTATCCGCTTCTTTTACGCAGTAAATAAAAATGCGGGCTATCTCCTGATACCGTATCTTGCGTGGGTTACCTTTGCGGGATATCTGAATTTCTTTATTTCGATCATGAATCCTTGACGAGATTTTCATTGTCAATAACTTTCATTTGACACAAAGAACAGAACGTGCTACCATCTTATAAAAGCATAATTGAATTTCTGACATATCTTAAGAGCTTATCTTACTCTTTTATTTCAAATCTGTGAAACTTCTATGCTTTTTAAATCCACTATCAATGAGACATTTCAACAAAGCAGGGAGGGTCGCAGAAGAGAAGTGTTCCTCCCGGAAGAAAGGAGGAACGATGGGTAAGAAGGATGTAATATCCAAAATCTACCTGGGAGCGGCGGACAGGATCGCCGATCTCCTGAACAATGAGCTTTTTGAAGGCGGCAGTGCTGTGGCGGCGTCAGATATTATGGAGTTGGACAGCGCTGCAACCAGCATACTGAAAGATGAAGACAATATAGTCAATGTACGGGTCGTTGCCAAAGATCTGGTAAGGAAAGTCCGGTTCGGTATACAGGTGATGCTTTTTGCCATCGAAGAGCAGAGCGATATCCATTATGCCATGCCGCTGAAGATGCTGAACGGGGACGCGGCGCTTTATGATAAGCAGTGGAACGGGATCCGCCGGGAACACCAGAAGAAGAAAGACCTGAGCGGCGCAGAATACATCTCCGGCTTTGGAAGAGAAGACTGTCTGGTTCCAGTATTCAGCGTGGTATTGTACTTCGGCGAGAAGGAGTGGGACGGGCCCCTTTGCCTGAAAGAGATGATGAAGCTCAATACCCTTCCGGAAGAAGTGAGGGAGAAGATCGCGGATTATCCCGTCCACCTGATCAATGTACGGAGATATCCCCATGCGGAACGTTTCCGCACAGACCTCAAGCTGGTATTTGGATTTCTGCAGCGCGCGTCAGAACCCGAAGAACTTACAGAATTTATCGAAGAAAATACAAAAGAGTTTTCCAGTTTGACAGAGGACGCCTATGATATGATCGCATCCATGTCAAAGACCGGGGAATTGAAGGAACTGAAAAAAGACGTAGGGCAGGAGGATTACAATATGTGCAAAGCGATAGATATGATGGTAGCAGAAAGCCGGGAAAAGGGAATAAAATTAGGCGAGGAACGCGGTGAGGCGCGTGGAATACGTCTGGGCGAGGCGCAAGGAATAGAAACAGACAGGAGTATATTCCGTCTGTATAAGAAAGGCTACAAACAGAACGAGATAGCAGAGGCACTAAAAATAAGCCTTGAACGTGTAAAGGAATTTCTGGAGGAATAACAGGCAGAATACTGACATAGAGTGCAGGAAGAAGAAACCGGCACCGGCGGATATTTGGCAGATTTTTGCCATACAAAAGGCGGCGGAGCAAAACTGAAAAATCCACATAACCCCTTGACGAACTGCCGGATATTCTATAAAATACTCTTTGGAATTATATAAGCTCAAGATAGGTTGAGCGTTTCTACCAACTGCCGTAACAGTTGACTATGATCCCGCGATCGTATGTACTGCTGCGGCAGTTTTTATATGGAAAATTAAGACGAGTTTCTGTATGTAAGAATCAAAAGGGAGGTTTTTTATGAAGTATGATGTAATCATCATCGGCGCGGGCCCGGGAGGTATTTTTGCTGCATATGAACTGATGAAGGAGAAGTCGGAGTATAAGGTGGCGGTGTTTGAGGAAGGCTATCCGCTGGAAAAAAGGAAATGCCCGATTGACGGAGACAAAGTAAAGACATGTATCAACTGCAGGCGCTGCTCCATCATGTGCGGTTTCGGCGGCGCAGGGGCTTTTTCCGACGGAAAATACAATATCACCAATGATTTCGGCGGTACGCTGTATGAACATATCGGCAAGAAAAAGGCCATTGAACTGATGGAATACGTGGATGAGATCAATATGAAATACGGCGGCGAAGGCACGAAGCTGTATTCCACGGCGGGGACAAAATTCAAGAAGCTCTGTCTCCAGAACAAGCTGAATCTGCTCAACGCTTCTGTGCGCCATCTGGGTACGGATATCAACTATGTGGTGCTGAAGAATCTTTACGCCCATATGTGCGACCATGTGGATTTTTATTTCGATACGCCGGTGAGAAAACTGGAAAAGACAGAAGAGGGGTACCGTGTGATCTGCGATGCCGCTTCCTGGGAATGTGATAAATGTATTGTTTCTGTGGGAAGAAGCGGAAGTAAATGGATGGAAAAGGTATGTAAGGAGATGGAAATACCTACAAAATCAAACCGCGTGGATATCGGCGTCCGCGTGGAGCTTCCGGCAGTAATCTTTTCTCATCTCACAGACGAACTGTATGAGAGTAAAATTGTGTACCGCACGGAAAAATTTGAAGATAACGTCCGGACCTTCTGTATGAACCCGAACGGCATTGTGGTAAATGAAAATACCAATGGAATTATTACTGTAAACGGACACAGTTATGAGGGAGACGAGCGAAAGACGGAGAATACCAATTTTGCCCTTCTGGTATCCAAGCATTTTTCCGAGCCATTCAAGGACAGCAACGGATACGGCGAGAGTATTGCAAGACTGTCCAATATGCTGGGCGGCGGAGTGATCGTGCAGAGGTTCGGCGATCTGGTAAGAGGTCGGAGAAGTACGGTGAAGAGGATTGAGGAAGGACTGGTACGCCCTACTCTTATGGCGACGCCCGGTGATCTCAGCCTGGTTCTTCCTAAGAGAATCCTGGACGGTATTATGGAGATGATCTATGCCCTGGACAAGGTTGCTCCCGGTACAGCTAATGACGATACCCTTCTGTACGGCGTGGAAGTGAAGTTTTACAACATGGAGGTGGAGATTGACGAGAACCTGGAAAGCTGTTGCAAAGGTCTTTACATTATCGGAGACGGCAGCGGCGTGACACATTCTCTTTCCCACGCGTCGGCCAGCGGAATCTATGTGGCGAGACATATCGCCGCTCAGTCAGGCAGGGCAGAAAGAACAGAATAGGAAAAATGATTTTGCAGACAGGGAGTATCGCTCTCTGTCTGTATTTTTTCAGAAAACCGGAACAGAAAAATCCCTTGACTTTTAAATCCTACAGTTGTAAGATTTAAGAAATATATTTTCCGGAGGTGTATATGAGAAAAAGGAAACGAAAGAATCTCGTACCGATACTGTTTTTCGCCGTTGTAGGGGCGGCGGTTCTGTTTCTGGGAATCCGTCTGGCCGGAGAACTTGGAAAGGAAAAACCGGAAGAGCTGCTTGTCAGATATATGGGCTATATCGAGACAGGAGAATACGAAAAAATGTACGAGATGGTGGATGGGGATACACTGACAGGTCTGGACAGGGAGGGATTCATAGAGAGAAATTCCAGAATCTATGAGGGGATTGAGGCTCATGATTTAAAGATTTCAGATATCCAGGAAACAGACCGGAACGGAAAGACAGTGACAGTGGCTTATGACACATCCATGGATACTGTTGCCGGGGAAATTTCTTTTTCCAACGAAGTGGTTTTTGAAAATACAAAAGAAGGATATCTTCTGTTGTGGAAAGACGCTCTGATTTTTCCGGAACTGACGGCGACTGAGAAAGTCAGCGTCACTACTCAGAAAGCAGCCAGAGGGAAAATCCTCGACCGGAACGGAAAGACTCTGGCAGGACCGGGAACGGCGGTTTCGGTGGGGATCGTTCCGGGAAAGCTGCGGGAAGAAGAAAATCCGGGATCACTGAAGCGGATCGCGCAGCTTCTGGAGATGGATGAAGAAACCATACGGGACAAGCTTGCTGCTTCCTGGGTACGGGAGGACAGCTTCGTACCATTGACCACAATACCGGAGGTCCTGGATATGCAGGTTCTTCTGGGAGGACTCTCGGAAGAAATGCAAAAGGAGCAGGAGAGGCAGGAACAGCTTCTGGCGATTCCGGGAGTGATGCTCACAGACGTGGAGGTACGTTCCTATCCGCTGGGAGAGGCGGCTTCCCACCTGATCGGCTATGTGCAGAATGTGACGGCAGAGGATCTGGAAGAACATGAGGGAGAAGGCTACGATTCCTCCAGCGTGATTGGCAGAAGCGGAATGGAAGCTTTGTACGAAAAGGAACTGAAAGGCAGGAACGGCTGTGAGATCAGTATCGTGGATCAGAATGGTAATAAACGGGCCGTCCTTGCCAGTGTCCGGAAACAGGACGGACAGAATATCCAGCTTACCATTGACAGTGAGCTGCAAACCTCTCTGTACAGAAAATTTGCGGAGGACCCGGGATGCTCCGTTGCTGTGCAGCCTTATACAGGGGAGGTACTGGCTCTGGTAAGCACCCCGTCTTATGACAATAATGATTTCATTATGGGAATGTCTGATGAGCAGTGGACTTCTTTAAATGAGGACGAAAAGATGCCCCTTTATAACCGATTCCGTCAGATCTGGTGCCCGGGTTCCTCTCTGAAGCCTGTTGTGGCGGGGATAGGCCTGAAAACAGGAGCCATTGATCCGGATGAGGATTACGGCAGCGAGGGACTGTCCTGGCAGAAGGATTCATCCTGGGGTTCCTATTATGTTACTACTCTTCACGATTACTCCCCGGTGAATTTGACAAATGCGCTGATATATTCCGATAATATTTATTTTGCGAAAGCCGCTCTGAAGATCGGGGCGGATGCTTTTGCCAGCTCCCTGGAATCGCTTGGTTTCGGTCAGGAACTGCCTTTTGAGATCACTATGACGAAATCGCAGTATTCCAATACGGATAAGATCGAAACAGAAATACAGCTTGCGGACAGCGGATACGGTCAGGGGCAGATCCTTGTGAATCCTCTTCATCTTGCCAGTATGTATACGGCCTTTCTTAACGGTGGAGACATGCTGAAGCCGAGGCTGCGCTATGAAGCGGACGCCGCGTCAGAAGTCTGGATTCCCCAGGCGTTTTCCGAAGAGATTGTAGATCAGGTTATGGAAGGGCTGTACGGCGTTGTGAACAATTCCGAAGGCACCGGATACGGAGCGCGCCGGGAGGACATGACTCTGGCCGGAAAAACAGGAACTGCGGAGCTGAAAGCGTCCCAGGAGGACACTTCCGGAACGGAGATCGGATGGTTTTCCGTTTTCACTACAGACAGGAGCGCCGCCAGCCCCATTCTTCTGGTAAGTATGGTGGAGGATGTGAAAAATCTGGGCGGAAGCGGTTATGTGGTTGAGAAAGACGCCCAGGTGCTGGACGAGTATTTCACTGTTGAATAAGATAAGGAGGAGATTAGGTTGAAAAAACTGCCGCAGATATCAGAAGCGGAATATGAGGTGATGAAGGCCGTATGGAGATATGCGCCGGTCACGACAAATGAAGTTACAGACAGAATGTTGCAGATCATGGACTGGAGTCCGAAAACGGTCCAGACACTTTTGAAGAGACTTGTGACAAAAGGAGTGCTTACATATGAAAAGAAAGGCAGGATGTTTGTCTACAGTCCTGTTTTTCCGGAGGAAGCATATCTCAGGCAGAAGAATACAAGCTTTCTCAGACGTTATTATAACGGAAATCTGCCCGCCATGTTTTCCTCCTTCCTGGAAAGCGAAGAGATTTCGGAAAAAGAGATAGATTCCCTGAGAGATATCCTTGACAAACGTTTTCAGAAAGAGGAAAAGGAGAAATAAGGTGCAGAATTTTGGTATCCACTTTTTGCTCAGCAATTTTATTCTTGCCGGGCTGACAGGTTTTATACTGGCGGTAAGGAGGCTCCTGCGCGGCCGCGTTTCACCGCAGATACAGTACCGTCTCTGGTTTCTTTGGCTGGCGTTTCTTTTTGTGCCTTTTCTTCCGGTGGATCTGTCGGGATTTTCTTTTCGGGAGCTGATCTGTGACAGTGTAAGCCAGGTTGGAGAAAGGACGGCGGCACTGACGGAAAAGGCGTCCGGCGCTTTTTCCATCTCCGGTGATTTCGCGGTTTCTGTTTCCTCGGGATCCTTTGGAAGCTTAAACAAAATCCTGCTCCTGGCGTGGACGGCCGGAGCTGCCTCGTCCTGCGGATTTCTGGTCTTTTCCTGGATCAGAATCCGGCGTATCCGGCGGTCCGCTCTTCCAATAGAGAAAACTCCGGTCAGAAGAATTTTCGATTCCTGTAAAAGAGAGATGAACCTTCACAGGAATGTGGGACTGTACAGTACGGGAGAACTGAAATCTCCGGCGGCGGCAGGAATTCTCAGTCCCGCCGTGTACCTGCCTTTCTCTTTGCTTGCAGATTTCCGGCAGGATTCCCTGAGGTATATCTTTCTTCATGAACTGCAGCACTTCAGACAGCACGACAGTGTGGCAAATCTTCTGGCGGAACTTGCCCGGATCCTTTACTGGTTTAACCCGGCCATATGGTATGGAATGAAAAAAATGCGGCTGGACCGGGAGATCGCCTGTGATTCCGCTGTTCTGGAAATACTGGAAGACCGGGAATATTCCGGCTATGGATATACGCTGCTTGATCTGATGGAAAAAATTTCTTTTTCTTCTTTTCCTTTCTCATCCGGAATCGGAGGAAACAAAAGCCAGATACGTCTGCGCATCCTGAATATTGCAGGCTACTGCAGGAAAAACAGAAGAAGAAAGCGGTGGGGGATTCTGGCCTGCCTGCTGTCGGCCGCGCTTTTTCTGAGCTGTGCTCCGTTGCTGACCATTTGGGGCTCGGAAGATGTTTATGCCTTTGACGCAGGGGATAAAAAGGTAGTCAGTCTGGATCTTTCAGAAGAGTTTCAGGATTATGAGGGAAGTTTTGTCCTCTATGACAGCGTCGGAAAAACCTGGAAGATATATGATCTGGCCAGGGCGCAGAAGCGTGTGGCGCCTGATTCTACATATAAGATATATGCCGCCCTTCACGGTCTGGAAGAAGGAGTGATTTCTCCGGGAAAATCTGAAATGGAGTGGGACGGCAGAAGCTGTCCTTTTGATGAATGGGAGCAGGATCAGGATCTTGCGTCCGCCATGAAGAATTCCGTAAACTGGTATTTCCAGAGAATAGACGCAGGTCTGGGAGCCGGGTCAGTGAGAAAATTTTTGAAAAAAATCCATTATGGGAACGAGGCAGTTGGAAGGGATCTGGCTCTTTACTGGACTGATCAGACTTTAAAAATTTCGCCTGTCGAGCAGGTGGAACTTTTCCGGAAGCTTTATGAGCATATGCTTCCGTTTTCAGATGAAAACATGGACGCGGTTATAGACGCTCTGTATCTGGGAAAGTCAGATACGGGAACTTTGTACGGAAAGACGGGAACAGGACAGGTGGATCATAAAAATGTAAACGGCTGGTTTACAGGCTGTCTGGAAACGTCCGGGAATGTTTATTATTTTGCCGTGAATATCCAATCCGATGAGGGCGCAAGCGGAAGCCGGGCGACGGAGATCGCCAGAAAGATTCTGGAGGAAAGGCCGGAGATTTTTTTACACCCATAGTTTTATTTTTAGGATGATTTTGTAGCGGGATTGTAGTAGAGTTTATTTAGAAACTGCTTTTTCAGCTACAGTGACAGAAAGCAGAAAAAATCAGTACAGAAAAGAGGAAAATCTATGAGACAGATCACACTTGGAAAAACAGGGATCACAGTACCGCAGAACGCTTTCGGCGCGCTTCCGATCCAGAGAGTCAGCCGGGATATGGCGGTGAAGCTTCTGCGCTGCGCCTATGAGGGCGGTATGCGCTTCTTTGACACAGCCAGAGCCTACAGTGACAGCGAGGAAAAGGTAGGCGAGGCGTTTGAGGGAATGAGAAACAAGGTTTATATCGCCACCAAGACGGGGGCAAAGACCCCGGAAGAGTTCTGGGAGCATCTGGAAACCTCTCTGAAAAATCTGAGGACAGATTACGTGGATCTGTATCAGTTCCACTGCGCGGATCAGTGCTACCGTCCGGGAGACGGGACGGGAATGTATGAATGCATGGAGGAGGCAAAGCGGCAGGGAAAGATCCGCCACATCGGCATTACCGCGCATAAACTTTATATTGCCGAGGAGATCGTCCAGTCCGGCCTGTATGAAACTCTTCAGTATCCCTTCAGCTATCTGTCCTCCAAAAGAGAGGAAGAACTGGTGGAAAACTGCAGGAAGGCGGGTATGGGCTTTATCGCTATGAAAGGACTGGCCGGAGGGCTGATCAACCGCTCGGCCGCGGCTATGGCTTTTATGTCCCGGTTTGAGGGGGCGCTGCCTATCTGGGGGATCCAGAGAGAAAGCGAGCTGGAAGAATGGCTTGGCTTTATGAAGGATGCGCCGTCTTTGACGGAAGAGATCGCCGCGTTTATTGAAAAAGAAAAACAGGAGCTTACCGGAGATTTCTGCCGGGGCTGCGGCTACTGTATGCCCTGTCCTGCGGGAATTATGATCAATCAGTGCGCCAGAATGTCCCTGATGCTGAGAAGAGCGCCGTCCGGCGCATGGCTGACGCCGGAAATGCAGGCAGAGATGAAAAAAATAGAGGGATGTCTAGAATGCAGGCAGTGTGTGGAAAAATGTCCCTACGAACTGAACACTCCGGAACTTCTGAAAAAGAATTATGAGGATTATAAAAAAGTGCTGTCCGGAGAAGTAAAGGTACAGTGATGGACATAACAAAGAAACTTCTCACAGACTGCAGGCTCTGTCCCAGAAACTGCGGGGCGGACCGGTGGAAAGGAAAAGGATACTGCGGCGTTGGGGCAGAGGTGAAGATTGCCAGAGCCGCCCTCCACATGTGGGAGGAACCATGTATTTCCGGTAAAGAAGGCTCCGGAGCTATTTTCTTTTCCGGCTGTTCTCTGGGCTGCGATTACTGTCAGAACAGAAGTATTTCAAGAGGAGAGCGGGGAAAAGCAGTCACCGTGGAGAAGCTGGCGGAGATTATGATAAGTCTGCAGGAGCAGAACGCCAACAATATCAATCTAGTGACGGCAGGTCATTACGCGCCCCAGACTGCGGAGGCTCTTTATCTGGCGAAAGAGAAGGGCCTTCGGATTCCGGTAGTGTACAACAGCAGCGGCTATGAAAAGCCGGAGACGCTGCGGCTCCTTTCCGGACTGGTGGACGTATTCCTGCCGGATTTTAAGTATTTAAGTCCGGAGCTTTCCAGAAAGTATTCCCGTGCGGAGGATTATGGAGCCAGAGCGAAAGAGGCATTAAAGGAAATGCTCCGTCAGACGGGCAGCCCCTGTTTTGATGAAAGGGGAATGATCGAAAGAGGAGTGATCGTGCGCCATCTGCTTCTTCCCGGCCATGTGGAGGAGTCGAAACGGGTGGTGGAGTATCTTTATAAAACTTATAGAAATCAGATTTATATAAGCATAATGAACCAGTACACTCCCATGCCCGCTATGGCAAAAGATCCTCTGCTCTCCCGGCGGGTTACAAAAAGAGAGTATGACCGCCTGGTAGATTACGCCCTTTCCCTGGGTGTGGAGCAGGGCTTTATCCAGGAGGGAGAGACGGCGAAGGAAAGCTTTATTCCGGAATTTAACGGGGAAGGAGTATGAACATATAAAAACATTTGCGTCCGCCTCGAAAAAATTCTTGACCTGAACCTGACTTCAGGTTATATAATATCTGTATAGGCCACGCAGGAGGATTGCGGCGGCAAATAAGCAGAAATGGAGGAAGTACAATGATTTACAGAGATTTTCAGGATATAAAGCTTTCCGCTCTCGGCATGGGTTCCATGCGCCTTCCGGTAGTGGATGGGGACGATTCCAGGATCGATGAGAAAAAGGCGGAGGAGATGGTTGCTTTTGCCATGGAGAACGGGGTGAATTACTACGATACCGCATGGGGATACCACGGCGGTAATTCAGAGCTGGTGATGGGAAAGGCACTGAAGAATTATCCCAGAGACAGTTTTTATCTTGCGTCAAAATTTCCGGGCTATGATCTTTCCAACATGGACAAGGTGGAAGAGATCTTTGAAAAGCAGTTGGAGAAGTGTCAGGTGGAATACTTTGATTTTTACCTTTTCCACAATGTATGCGAGATGAATATCGATTCTTACCTGGATCCCCAATATGGTATTTTCGATTATCTTATAAAACAGAAAGAGAACGGACGCATCCGTCATCTGGGCTTTTCCGCTCACGGAGGGATGGATGTGCTGAAGCGTTTCCTTGACGCTTATGGCGAACATATGGAATTCTGCCAGCTTCAGCTTAATTATCTGGACTGGACATTCCAGAATGCCAAGGAAAAAGTTGCGCTGATGAGAGAGCATAATATTCCGGTATGGGTAATGGAACCTGTACGCGGCGGCAAGCTTGCTTCTCTTTCTGTGGAGCAGGAGAGTAAATTAAAAGAACTCCGCCCAAATGAGAGCATTGCGGCGTGGGCGTTCCGTTTCCTCCAGTCTGTTCCGGAAGTGAAAGTGGTTCTCTCCGGTATGTCCAATATGGAGCAGCTTAAGGAAAATATCCGTACATATGAAGAGGAAAAACCTCTTAATGAAAAAGAGATGGATACCCTTATGGGAATCGTAGATGAGATGGTGAAAAAGACAGTTGTGCCGTGTACTGCCTGTCATTACTGTGTGGATCACTGTACCCAGGGGCTTGATATTCCCAGACTTCTGGAACTCTATAATGAGCATGTGCTTACAGGCGGCGGATTTATCGCGCCTATGGCGCTGTCGGCAGTTCCAAAAGACAAACATCCGGACGCATGTATCGGCTGCAGAAGCTGCGAGGCAGTCTGTCCTCAGCAGATCAAGATTTCAGAGGTTATGGCAGATTTTGTAGAAAAGCTGAAATAAAGAATCGTCAATATCTGTATCAATCCTCTCAATATGCGTATAGAAACAGGGCTTCTTTTGTATTATGATACCGTGGTGATGAAATGATTTCTGCGGTATTCTGACGGAGAAAGCCCTGTTTTTTTGCGGAAAGCGGCGGCAAAACGGCTGGCGCTGCTGAAGCCGGACAGAGAGGCGATGGAAGAAACAGACAGATCTGTGTTTTTCATCAGATAGATGCTTCTGGAAATCCGGTAGTCGTTCAGGTATTGGGAGATGGTGCATCCTGTCATCTGACGGAAGAAGCGGCAGCAGTTTTCCCTGCTCATGGGAATCTGCGCGGAAAGTTCTGTGAGAGACAGGGGAGAACTGTAGTGCCCGTGGATATAATCCAGAAGAACCTGAAGCCTTTTAAGATTTCCAGAAGCCGCAGTCCGGGTGTGCAGAAGCTTTTCCTGATGTCTGCGGATGACGCTGCCGAAGGCTGTGCAGAGAAGACCGTGAACCTGGAGCTGGTAGGCGAAGGGCTTGCTCAGGCAGAGCCGGTCCACCTCACGGAACATGGCAAGCAGACCGGAATCGCCTTTTTCCGGGTCAAGAGGAACAGCAGAAAGCTCTGGAGAATCCAGATATGGACGGATGATTTCCATCTCCAGGAAGCTTCCGGGAGTGCCGTAAAGGAAAGACGGATGTACGATCATGGAGATAAAGCGGGCGCTGCCTTTGGCGGGAGTCATCATATGGGGCGTGTTCGCATTGATGATAAGACCCTGCCCGGCGCCCAGGCGAAAGGATTTTCCGCCTACAAGATAAAGAACAGTCCCCTCGGTGACCAGGGAGATTTCCAGCTCACCGTGCCAGTGGCAGCGGATATAATTATCCTGAAAGTCGCCGATATTGTCATGATTGATCTGAAGGGGGAAATCCGGAGTGCCATGGGCGCATAATTCCCGAAGGCTGTCGTCTGTCTGAATCGTCTGTTTCATAGCAGAAATCCTTTCAAATATATTGTACATTTCATGTGCCCTGGCACATGAAGGGCGGAATCAGAAAAAGCAGTAAAGGAGGTTTTGGTGCTGCCGGGAATGAGAAGATCCCGCAGTTTCCACTACATTATGACACAGGATCTTACAAAAGGAAAGCCTTTTCAGGTACTGCTGCGTTTTTCCCTGCCGGTGATCGGCGGCAATCTGTTTCAGTTGTTTTATACGCTGGCAGATTCAGTGATCGTGGGAAAAACCCTGGGAGCCGACGCTCTTGCGGCAGTGGGAGCGACAAGCATTATTATTTATCTGGTGCTGTGCTTTATACAGGGTATCACGGGAGGATTCGGTATCTGCCTGGGACAGAGATGCGGTGCAAGGGACGAAACAGGTATGCGAAGAAGTATCGCTGCGTCTCTTGTCTGGAGTATTCTTTTTACCATAGTTCTTACAGGGATATGCTGCGGGCTGGCGCATCCGATCCTGCACTGGATGCAGACGCCGGGGCAGATTTATGACATGGCCTATGAATATATGTTTGCTATCCTTGCGGGAACCGGGGCGACGATCTTTTACAATATGATTTCCAACATCCTGAGGGCGTTGGGAGACAGCAGGACGCCGTTGTATTTCCTTATATTTTCCTCTCTCTTAAATATCGTACTGGATCTTATCTTTATCCTGACTTTCCATATGGGAGTCGGCGGAGCCGCCTGGGCTACAGTGCTTTCCCAGCTTCTTTCCGCCGTACTGTGCGCGATATGCGGAGCACGGAAATTTGACGTCCTTCGTCTGAAAAGAAAAGATTTTTCCTATATGAAAAGAGAATCCGCGGCTCATTTAAGGATTGGATTTCCTATGGGGTTTCAGATGTCCGTCATGTGCATCGGGCAGCTTGCCATGCAGGCGGCGGTCAATGCCATAGGGCCGGATGCTATTGCCGGATACACGGCGGCTACAAAGGTTGATCAGTTATCCGTACTGATCAATAATGCCTTCGGCGTTGCCATTGCAAGCTATGTGGCCCAGAATTACGGCGCGGGAAAATGGGACAGGATCAAAAGCGGTGTGAAAGCTTCTCTGCTGCAGACAGAGGCTGTGAATATCCTCCTGGGAGTTTTGATCATTGGAGGCCGGAATCTGGTAGTGCCTATGTTCATAGATGCGCCTACGGACAGTATCATCCATTACGCAAACGGATACCTTCTGGCAGTAGCGCCCTTCTATCTGCTTCTGGGTTTTCTGGCGGTGATCCGTTCTTCCATCCAGAGTATGGGAAACGGAAAAGCGCCCTTTGCCGCCTGCATTACAGAGCTGGTGATGAGAATCGCGGCTACTTTCGGTCTGTCGGCGCTGATCGGATATACCGGAGTCTGTCTTGCCAGTCCTCTGGCCTGGCTGGGTGCGGATATCCTTCTGGCGGTTGTCTATATAGCTATGATGAGATCGGGGCGGTGAACAATCAATCGCCCATTTGCAGGTATTGAAAAATATGTTCTGAAATGTTATCGTTAAAAAATCAAAACAAAAGGGAAGCGATAGCATGAGGCTGACAGTAAAAGATATAAAAAAATTGTGGGACAACGGACAGGCAGAACTGGTAGCTGGCGAAAAAGGACTGGATCGTACCGTGGTAGCATATGACATGATGGAACAGCCGGATATCAAACCATGGCTTAGGGCGGACATGCTGCTTATTACTACCGGGTATGCCATTCGTAATGACAAAGAGGCCGTTCTCAATCTGATCCGGGATTTAAATGAGGCAGGGGCTGCAGCTCTGGCAATCAAGACACGATTTTTTGACCATTTCCCGGAAGAGGCCCTGGAGTTGGCGGAGCAGCTTCATTTTCCACTCTTCTTTCTCAACAATGCCCTGGGATTTATCGAGGCGGTGTATCCGGTAATGGTCGCCATTGTGGAAGCCAAAAACGGAGTAGAGATGCGGACACGCTATCAGATCGGAAAAATTGAGAAAAAAGAACTGGATCGGAAATTGTATTTTGATCTGGTGCAGGAGAGGTTTGCCCGGGAGGATGAGGCACAGATCAGGGCCAATTCTCTGTACTGGCCTATGATGCCGGTAAGGATGATGGAGATCTGTACAAAGTATCCGAAAGAGCAGTGGTCTGTCCGGAAAAAGGAAAAGGCAGAGCAGCTGGCGGAAACATTTTTTATGAAACAAAATCTCGGGTATACAGTGATTTCTCTTCCGGAAAAGATAGAGGTCCTGTTCTGTGAGCCGGGGCGGATCCTGACATTTAAAGAAGAGTTGAAAAAGTTTGAGGAGAGTTTGAAGAAATTATGCAAAGCAGATTTCCATATACTTGTTTCTGATAAAATAGACGGCTATTTTGATATGCCAAAAGCCGCTCATCAGATATCGAAACTTTCACAGATTGCCGCAAAAGATCTGGAAGAACGGAAGATTTTCTGGTGGGAAGAAATGAAATACGAAGAACTGCTGCTGGAAATTTCCAGTCTTCCGCAAGTGAAGTCTTATGTAGAGGAACGGTTGTACAGTCTGGAAGAGTATGACAGGAAGCATGGAACTGACCTTGTGGAGACGTTGGAAGTGATGATGCAAAACGGAGGATCAAAAAAGCAGACGGCGGAAAAGCTGTATCTCCATAGAAATACCATGATGTACAGAGTAAAAAAGATTGAAGAAATACTAAAGTGTAATATAGGAGATTTTACAACTTTGCAGGAACTGGCATTTGTCTGTTTAGTAAGAAGATATCTGACAGAAAATCGGAAGGAAACGAAAAATAATTGACAAAAACTGTGCGCCGGGCACAAAGATTCTGACGAAAAATTGGATTCAGAGAATAAAGATTTCAATTTGATAAAGTGCTAAAATGAAGAGGTGTTAAGCCAATGTGGGTGATCGTCACATTGGCTTTCTTTGTACCTGAAAGCTGTTTTGACTTGAAAAAGGCAAAGTGGCGGGTTGAGAGAAAAGGAGGAGAAAATATGGATGAACGAGAGAAAAAATCGTTTGAGCAGCTGCATATTACAGCGGCTGAACACCCTAAAGCACTGGCTCCGCATGTTCTCATACTGAATATTATTATGAGCGTGCTTGGAGCAATTATCGGACTGGAATTGATCGTACGTACTGGTGTGGCTCCCAACACATCTATCGTTGGGGCCCTGTTTGCGATCATACTCTCCAGGATACCTCTGGCATTTCTGCAGAAATACAGGAGCATTCACAGCCAGAACCTGATTCAGACTTCTATATCAGGAGCAACATTTTCAGCGGCTAACAGTCTGCTGCTTCCCATTGGTATTCCAGTTATTATGGGAAGAGAAGATCTGATGCTCCCGATGCTGATCGGTGTGTTTATCGCAACGATCATTGACGCGACAATCCTTTATAAGACATTTGACTCAGAAATGTTCCCGGCGGAAGGAGCATGGCCTCCGGGCGTTGCGTCTGCACAGTCTATCCTTGCGGTTGTAGAAAAAGGCCGGAAAGCAATGCTTCTCCTTGTAGGTATGGTAATCGGTATCGGCGGTAAAGTAATCGGTGTCCCGACAGACCTTCTCGGTGTGTCCTGGTTCGGTGATTTCGTGGCTATGGCGGCTCTCGGAGTCGGAAGCATTGTGATCGGCGTTATCAATACAAATGGCTTTATCATTGACATTTTTGGAAAAAGTTTTCCGATTGTGACGGACATCTTCGGAAAAGGAGCGGACCTTACGTCAGATCCGATGTTTCAGTACATGCCTCACGGCATTATGATCGGAGCAGGACTCATCGCGCTTTTGCAGGTATGTAAAATGCTGTTCTCCAGGAAAGGAAACGATGCAAGCGCGGCAGGAAAATTCAGCCGGAGCATGAGTAATATGAAGAGCGCTCTTGGCTGGGGCTATGTGGCATATTTTGTTGTGGCAATTGCCCTGGCGGTCGCCACAGGCATCTGGTCAGAAATGACGCCGTTTAAACTGGTGATATGGATCATTTATGCAGCATTTGCGGCAATTGCCTCAGAATTGATCGTTGGAATTTCCGCAATGTATTCCGGATGGTTCCCGGGATTTGCCACAGCGCTTATCTTCCTTTTGGTAGGTATGCTGATCGGCTTCCCGAGTATGCCTCTGGCTGTTCTTGTTGCCTATACAGCGGCGACAGGACCGGCCTTCTCTGATATGGCATATGACCTGAAATGCGGTTATATTTTAAGAGGATACGGAAAAGATCCGGAGCTGGAAAAAGTAGGAAGAAAACAGCAGTTTATCTCTGAGATCGTAGGATTTATCGTTGCATTTGTTATGGTAGCCTTTCTTGCGCGTACCTACTTTGCGCAGGGACTGTATGCTCCTGTAGACGCAACCTTTGCGGCTACCATCGAAGCAGGCGCAGGCGGAGCAGTTGCAAAATGGCTTCTGATCTGGGCAATTCCGGGAGCAGTCATCCAGCTTCTTGGAGGCTCCAGACAGGTGGGAATCCTCTTTGCAACCGGTCTTCTGGTAGGAAGCACTATCAATGGTCTTACTATTATTGTCGCATTGATCATCCGTGCGATCCTGGTAAAGAGAAACAAAGAAAACGAGCATACACTCAATATTCTGGGCGCCGGCGCACTGGCAGGCGCGGCTCTGTACAGCTTCTTTACGGCGACGCTTGCCCTTGGAAGCAAGAAAGAATAGCGGATCTATTCAAGTGTCGGCGTAAGGGATCTTCCTTTATGTCGGCATTTGCAGTATAAAGCAGATCATTTTAAGGAAAGAAGGGGATTTTCAAGTGGAGAAAAAAGAAGGACTTAAACTGACAGAAGAAGTACTGGATGATGTCCTCACAGGAGGTACGATCCTTGGCGGAGGAGGCGGAGGAGATCCGGTAAAAGGAAGAAAATATGCAAAGATCGCGGTAGATTATACAGATCTTCGACTTGTTCCGATTGAAGAGATTGATGATGACGCGGTTCTTCTGACAGCTTCCCTTGTGGGAGCGCCAAATGCCAGAGACCAGTTTATGACAGCTAAGGATCTTGCTTATACGATTGAGATGATCAAAAAGAATACAGATCTGAAGCTGGGCGGTATTATCACAAATGAGCAGGGAGGAGAGGCGTCTGTGAACGGATGGCTTCAGGCTGCGATTTCCGGTCTTCCACTTGTGGACGCACCGTGTAATGGACGTGCCCATCCAACCGGGGTTATGGGAAGCATGAATCTGCATAAGCAGAAGGACTACAGGACGGTTCAGGCATGCGTGGGAGGAAATCCGGAGACAGGAAATCATGTGGAGTGTTTCTTTGAGGGAAGCATTGAGCACACCTCAAAACTTGTGCGTATGGCGTCCATTGAGGCGGGAGGACTGGTAGCGGTTGCCAGAAATCCGGTGACAGCTGCCTACGCAAAAGAAAACTGCGCTGTCGGCGGTGTCAGCTTTGCAATAGAGACAGGCAAAGCTTTCCGTAAAGGGCTGGAAACTTCCGTAGAGGAAGCGGTAAGAAATGTGTGTGAATTTCTCGGTGGTTCTATCCTGGCAAAAGGAGAGGTGAAAAACTTCTCTATTGAAACAACAGGAGGATTCGATGTGGGATATGCGGAAGTAGACGGCTGTCAGCTGACGTTCTGGAATGAGTATGCCACAGCGGAAAAGGACGGAAAACGGCTTGCAACCTTCCCTGATCTTATTATGACCATTAATGCAAATACCGGAGAGCCTGTCACAACAGCAATGATGGAGGAAGGACTGGAAGTCTATGTGATCGGAACAGATAAGAAAAATCTGAAGCTGTCTGCTGCCATGTATGATCCGGAACTTTTGAAACAGACAGAAGAGGTAGTCGGAAAAGAGATGGTGAGCTACCTGTAAGAGATGAAAACCCCAGGCACACATGTTCCGTGGGCGGCATGGGCAAAAAACAAAACAAAAAAGCAGAAAAAGGAGACAAAAGCCATGTTAATGAAACAGATTCTTGAAGCGTATGATATCCTGGATGATGGAAATGTGACAGGAAAAAAGGTAGAAGAATATTTAAGAACGATCCAGCCGGATGCAAATATTGAAGTATATGAGCTGAAGGGGCCAAAAGGTTCCACAGATATGCTGAAAGTGCGCATTCCCGGATCAAAGGGGAAGACAAACGGCGGAAATGCTCCGACGATCGGACTTCTTGGAAGACTGGGAGGTATTGGAGCGCGTCCGGAGAGAATCGGATTCGTATCTGACGGAGACGGAGCGCTGGCAGCAGTTGCTCTTGCCGCTAAAATTCTGGATATGCAGAACAAAGGGGATGTGCTGGAGGGTGATGTGCTGATTTCCACCCACATCTGCCCGAACGCGCCTACACAGCCCCATGATCCGGTTCCGTTTATGGGATCACCGGTAGAGATGTCACAGGTGAACAGGGAAGAAGTATCAGATGATCTGGATGCCATTCTCTCTGTTGATACAACAAAGGGCAACCGCGTGATAAACACAAGAGGATTCGCCATCTCTCCGACGGTAAAAGAAGGATATATTTTAAGAACATCCGAAGACCTGCTGGATCTGATGCAGATCACTACAGGAAAGCTTCCCTATGTGTTCCCGCTGACAACACAGGATATTACTCCTTATGGAAATGATGTGTATCATATCAACAGTGTTCTGCAGCCATGTACTGCAACAAAAGCTCCGGTTGTAGGAATTGCCATCACAACAGAAGTTATGGTGCCGGGATGCGCGACAGGAGCAACTCATGCGGCGGATGTGGAGGAAGCAGCACGCTTTATGCTGGAAGTTGCAAAAACTTTCGGAAGAGGACAGTGCAGGTTTTATGACGAAGCAGAGTATGCACGTCTTGTAAAACTGTATGGAAAGATGGATCATTTACAGACATTGGGACAAGAATAAGAGGTGAATACAGATGAAAATTGGTGCGATCACCATCGGACAGGCGCCGAGAGTTGATGTGACAGCAGATATCATGGATATTTTTGAAGGGCAGGCTGAACTGATGCAGGCAGGAGGCCTGGACGGACTGACAAGAGAAGAGATTGCGAAGTTTAAACCGGAGGAAGGAGACTATGTACTGGTCTCCCGCCTGACGGACGGCACTTCTGTTACTTTTGCAGAGCGTTATATCCTTCCCAGGCTCCAGCAGGCCATTGATGAGATGGAAACGGCCGGATGCAGACTGATCATGTTTTTCTGTACAGGAAAGTTTCCGGAAACACTGACATCCAAAAACATTCCTCTGATCTATCCCTGTGATATTCTGGATCGGATTGTGCCTTTGATGACAAAGAAGTCAAACATTATCTGTATGACTCCGTCACCCCTGCAGCTTGCGCAGACAGAAGGAAAATGGAGTCAGTATGTGAACAAAGTGACTTCCATTGCGGCATCCCCTTATGGAGAATGGGATGATCTGGAGAAGGCGGCAGAGCAGGTAAAAAGCATGGACGCCGACCTGATCGTTTTGGACTGTATCGGCTATACTCAGGAAATGAAGCGCATGTTTGAAGAGAAGACAGGGAAAATGGTCGTCCTTCCAAGAACGCTTCTTGCCCGCGTTGTATCAGAGCTGACAGATTTGAAAAAGAGAGGATAGACAGACCATGAAAGACTTGGTAAAAATTGCAGAACAGGTACTTACTTCCTGTCTGGGGGTAAAAAAAGAAGAATCTGTACTTGTGATCACTGACGACACAAGAAAAGAGATCGGCGAGGCTCTTTATGAAGCGTCCTGCAGTCTTGGCTGCGAAGGGATGCTGCTCGTGATGAAGGAAAGGGAAGTGAGCGGGCAGGAGCCGCCAAAAGCAGTGGCAGAAGCCATGAAAGCGGCGGACGTTGTCATTGCGCCCACAGCAAAATCTCTGACTCATACAAGCGCAAGGATCGAGGCTGCGGCAACAGGAACCAGGGTGGCAACTATGCCGGGAATTACGAAAGAAATGTTCAGTAAAGGCGCTATGACGGCAGATTACAGCGAAGTGGAGAAACTGACGGACAAGATTACCGATATGCTGACAAAGGCAGACAGTGCAAGAATTGAAAAAGGCGGAATGGTATTGAACATCAGTCTGAAAGGAAGAAACGGCGTACCCAGTCCGGGAGTATACAAAGAGCCCGGAAAATGCGGCAATCTTCCTTCCGGTGAGGCATACATTGCTCCTTTGGAAGACGGATCCGACGGCGAGATGACCATAGATGGTTCTATGGTAGGAATCGGAAAGCTGGAGAGCCCGCTTCATATGAAGATCAGCGGCGGCAAGCTTCGCCAGGTGACAGGAGAAAAAAGTGAAAATCTGGATATCCTGCTGAAGAACGAAGTGAACGGTACATTATGTGAGCTGGGGATCGGAACAAATGAAGCGGCGATTTTGAACGGCATTATTCTGGAAGATGAAAAAGTGTATGGAACCGTACACATTGCGTTTGGAACAAATACATCCTTCGGCGGGGTAAACAAGGCGGAATGCCACATGGACGGAATTATACTGAAGCCGACGCTCTATCTTGATGATACGCTTGTTATCAAAGAGGGAGTGTTCCAGGTATAGAAAAGACGAACCCTGCAGCAAAGGAAATGCTGCGGGGTTTTTTAGGAAAAAAGGAGGAAGAAAAAAATGAGTCATCATGAAAAAAAGTTTAAAGTAGGATTGATCCGTGTTCTGACATGTGAGGATCCGGAAGTATTATATTCCCATCAAAGGCAGATCATGGAGAAGTTTCCGTCTCTTGACGTGGAGACAAAGTGTATCCCGGATCAGCCGGAGGGAATCCACAGTCCCCAGCTTTGCGAGATCGCGGTTCCGAAGATTGTGGAAACGGCGAAATCATTTCAGGATGTGGATATGATCATTGTAAGCTGCGCGGATGATCCGGGCGTACGCCAGATAAGGGAGGCGCTTCCGGGGATGCCGGTAACCGGCGGTGGAGAGACAACAGTGGCTCTGGCTCTTCGGTACGGATCAAAAATCGGAGTACTTGGGATCACGGATTATGCTCCCAACGCTTATGCAAGACTTCTTGAGGGGAAAATGATCCTGGAAAAGCCGGAAGGTGTGGACAGCACCCTGGATCTGATGACGCCGGAAGGAAGAAAGCAGGTGATCAATTCCGGAAAGAATCTGAAAGAAAAAGGGGCGGAAGTGATCGCTCTTGCATGCACAGGTCTTGCCACCATCGGCGTGGCAAAAGAACTGGAAGAGGCCACTGGTCTTCCCGTTATTGATCCGGTGCTGGCGGAAGGCCTTTTCGCTTACTATGAGAGCATCCGCAGATAAAAGAGAAAGACGAGAAGTGGTCAGGCTGCCGGTTTTTTCTGTGCGCTCCGCATAGTTTTCAGTGAGAAGAACACGGGCAGATGATTTTTACAAGCTGTTCGATGACATGGTGGAGCAGTTGGGCGGTTTCTGTGTCCGCCGCTTTATAATAAACTTCTTTTCCGCTTCTCTGGCTGACGATCAGGCCGCTGGCCTTTAACTGACGAAGATGGTGGGAGACAGCAGGACTGCTCATATCCATCAGCGCGGAAATATTTATCACACATTCTTCACAGTGGCACAGAAGCCAGAAGATACGGATACGGTTTCCGTCTCCAAGCTGCTTAAATATTTCCGCCGCCGTCTGAAAATCTTCCGGCGCGGGTATCTGCTCCGGAAAGCCTTCTATCTGCTGGCCATGATCGTGGGGCAAAGAACATTTTTTCATAAAATCCCTCTTTTCTGATTAGTCTGACATATATATCCATGCTATCATTATCGAAAAATCATGTCAATTTTTTTGTGAAAGTTATTGACGCAGAAGAAGAACAGGTGTATAGTAAAAGCAAGGATTAAACATATGTTTAATTGATTGCGAAAAAATTTAGGAAAGGAAACCTGCAAAATGAAGAAAACGTATAAGATTGATGTGGATTGCGCAAACTGCGCGAATAAGATGGAAGAGGCGGCGAAACGTACCGATGGGGTCAAAGACGCCAGTGTGAATTTCATGATGCTGAAAATGCATGTGGAATTTGAGGACGGACGGAATCCAAAAGAGGTGATGCAGGACGTTCTGGAAAACTGCAAAAAAGTGGAAGACGACTGTGAGATATATTTCTGACGCGCCCGTTGGCAGAAATGGAGGACGCAGATATGAATAAAAAACAGAAAAAAATGCTTGTCCGGATTCTGACGGCAGCGGCTCTTCTGATAGTATTACAATTCATTCCGGTAAAAGGATGGCTGAGATTTGTCCTTTATCTTATTCCTTATTTTGTGATCGGATATGATATTTTACAGAAAGCGCTGAAAGGCATCAGAAATCGCCAGGTATTTGACGAATGTTTTCTGATGGCGGTAGCTACGGTGGGAGCCATCGCGCTGGCGTTATATGACAGGAGCGGAGACTATACGGAAGCCGTTGCCGTTATGCTGTTTTATCAGGTAGGCGAGTGGTTTCAGAGCTACGCGGTGGGGAAAAGCCGCCGCAACATCACCGAGCTTATGGATATCCGTCCCGACTATGCCAATGTGGAAGTAAACGGAAAGATAGAAAAAATGGATCCGGATGAAGTGGAAATCGGAACTGTCATTGTAGTACAGCCCGGGGAAAAAGTTCCCATTGACGGAGTTGTCACTGAGGGGATTTCTTCTTTGAATACCAGCGCGCTTACGGGAGAAAGCCTTCCAAGAGATATAAAGCCGGGAGATGAGATCATCAGCGGCTGTATCAATATGACGGGAGTGCTGAAAATCAGGACAACAAAAGAATTCGGCGAGTCTACGGTTTCAAAGATCCTGGATCTGGTGGAAAATGCCAGTTCCAGAAAATCAAAATCCGAGGACTTTATCTCCAAATTTGCCCGCGTTTATACGCCTGCTGTCTGCTGGTCTGCTCTGGCTCTTGCCTTTCTGCCGCCGCTTGTCAGAATGTTGGGCATGGGGCTCAGTGCGGACTGGGGAGCATGGATCTACAGGGCGCTGACGTTCCTTGTGATCAGTTGTCCCTGCGCTCTGGTGATCAGCATTCCGCTGAGCTTTTTCGCTGGGATAGGCGGGGCGAGCAATGCGGGAGTGCTTGTGAAAGGCTCCAATTATCTGGAAACCCTTTCCAGGACCCGGATCGTTGTTTTTGATAAGACCGGAACGCTGACCCGGGGAGTTTTTGAAGTAGATGGGATCCATCACAATGATCTGGAAAATGAAAAGCTCCTTGAGTACGCCGCTCTGGCGGAAAGCGCCTCTTCACATCCGATCAGCAAAAGCATCAGGAGGGCTTACGGCAAAGAACTCGACCGTTCCCGTGTGAAAGAGATCCGGGAGATCAGCGGAAACGGCGTTATTGCCATGGTGGATGGAAAAGAGGTGGCGGCAGGAAACGATAAGCTTATGGAGAGTCTGGGTGTTCCTTATATCAACTGTCACAGTGCAGGTACGATCATCCACATGGCTGTTGACAGAAAATACGCAGGACATATCGTGATCTCCGATATTATAAAGCCTCATGCGAAAGAGGCTGTAGAGGCACTGAAAAAGGCGGGTGTCCGAAAAACAGTCATGCTTACCGGAGACAGGGAAAAGACGGCACAGGAGGTCGCCTCCAAATTAGGACTTGATCAGGTATACAGTGAACTCCTCCCCGGAGACAAGGTAGAAAAAGTGGAAGAATTATTAAAGTCCAGACCGGAGGGAGCGAAGCTGGCTTTTGTGGGAGACGGCATCAACGACGCTCCTGTGCTGGGCAGAGCGGATATCGGAATCGCTATGGGAGCAATGGGATCTGATGCGGCGATCGAGGCGGCAGACATAGTCCTGATGGATGATGATCCTCTGAAGATATCCAAAGCAATCAGGATCTCTAGGAAATGTCTTGGCATTGTTTATCAGAATATTGTATTTGCCATCGGCGTTAAACTGATCTGTCTTATGCTGGGTGCCTTAGGTATCGCAAACATGTGGCTGGCGATCTTTGCGGATGTAGGCGTTATGATCATCGCGGTGCTGAATGCCGTCCGGGCGCTTTTTGTAAAAAAACTTTAAAAAAATTTGACTGTTTTAATCTTACTTTAATCTTCAGTCCATATACTGACCTCATCAAAACAAACATGACAGAGTAAAAAAATATTTGACGGAGGTAAAAGTATATGAGAAATAAGAAGATTTTTGCAGGAGCACTGGCGGCAGTTACCGCACTTACAATCGCGCAGGGAGCCATAGCTGTGGCGGCGGAGGGACGTTTCTCCCAGTATCTTCAGAAACTGGAAGAAGAAGCGGAGTATACCAAGGAGGAAGCGTTGGCTTTAGCTCTGGAAGACGCAGAGCTTGATGAAAAGGACGTGAAAAGATCCAGAGTGGAGCTTGATTATGACGACGGCGCCCTTACCTATGACGTAGAGTTCTATACGGATAACGAGGAGTACGATTACGAGATCGACGCAAAATCAGGAAAGATCCTTTCCGTTGACCGGGAAATTGAGAAGGACTTCAACAACACAGATCCCGGCATGGAAGCGGAAGTTACAGAGGATGAAGCTCTGAAAACAGCCCTTGAGGACGCAAACCTTGATGAAAAAGACGTTGAAAAGTCAAGAGTTAATCTGGAGCGGGACGACGGTTTTCTGACATACAGCGTGGAATTCTATATCGGAAACGAAGAGTATGACTACGAAATCGACGCTGTGACAGGAAAAATCCTGGATGTGGACTATGAGATTGAGGACGATTTTCTGGATTCTGACACAACTGACACAGGCATTTCCGAGAAAGAGGCGGAAGAGATCGCCCTTGAAAAAGTGCCCGGAGCTGCCTCAGACGATCTCCGCATGAAACTGGAGCGCGACGATGGACGCCTGATTTATGAAGGAGATATCCGCTATGACGGAATGGAATATGAATTTGAGATCAACGCGGAGAACGGAAAAATCATAAGCTGGGAAAGCGAATCCGAGTGGGACGACTGATGATCCTGCCTGTATAAACCTATATAAAAAGCGGGGCTGCCTAAAGGCAGCCCCCTTTCTGTCGGAGAAGGAAAAATTTTACCGGGGTTTGGCATTGGGATAGATTTTGCCCATCCGTTCATCGTCAAAGTGCGTGTCAATGATCCTTTCCCATCCGCCTGAAGCTGCGGGGCCTCCGGCTCTCTGATCGTAACGGATCAGGGCCGCGGCGGATACGAGAATATTGGCGGCCATAAATAAGAGCATGATCCAGGTGAGAAGATATCCCCATATTTTGGGGATTTTTTCAATAAGAGCCGATAACTTTGGATAGAGAAACTTGATCCATATCACTGCGGCGATCCCCCAGAAAAAACAGAAAAGCAGATTGACTCTTCCGTTAAGATTGAAGGGAAGTTTGCTGTAGTCCCAGAACACTTTGCCGAAGACAAGTTCTGAAAGAACGCTGCACACATATTCGTAAGCCCCTCCCAGAAAGGTTCCGAAAAGGAAAAGATGATACCAGGGCTTGTCCTTATCTTTATACAGAAGAACGGTGGCGAGCACAATAGCAAAGCCCCATATAACGCTGAAAGGCCCCCATACCAGGCTGCTTCTGCTCATCCAGTATCCCATGGAAAAACGGCAGAAAACAGTTTCCACAAGATCTCCCAGCACGCAGGTGATCATAAAGAGCCAGAACAGCTTATAAAAACCGCAGCCCTCCGCGAATTTGCCTTCCCGGTAGATAGGCTCCGCCTTTTCCATGATAATGGGATAGGCTTTTTTCATCCGGCGTTCTACATACCCTACGATAGCCAGTCCGAACCGGTAAGTCAGAACAGCGACTTTTTGCTGTACCCGGATAATAGACGGCATATCTTTTCTGATGCGCAGAGCGGCAGTCACAGACAGAGAGACGTCCAGAAGAATCAGGACGGCGACACCCCACAGAAGGATCTCAAAAAGAGGCTCGGGCATAAGATGGAAGAAGGCAAGGAAAAGCCGGTTTCCGTACCGCAGGGAGATTACGCCAAGGATCGCCCATAAGATGCTGTATTGAAGGCAGATATAGCCGTCATAATTCCATTTCTTTTTTGAATAATCCCATAATTTGTGACTGTTCAGACGTTCCAGGAGTTTTCCGGTGATCCATTCGATCACAGTGGAAAGAATGCCGCAGCCCAGGAAAAGAAAGAAAGTATTGTTTATCAGATCGTCAAGAGTTACAGCCATGATAGCGGCGGAGACTCCATAGACAAGGCAGAAAGGCCCGGTGGAAAAGCCTCTGTTTGTAAATTTTCTGGTTTTGACAGATCCCACTACAGTTTCGATGATCCATCCCAGAAAAGCGTAGACAAGAAACAGCCAGATCAGTTCCGTAATTGTGTAATTCATATTCCATTTCCCTATATTTTGCTTTAAATGTCGTGCTGTATTAAATGGTTCAGGATATAGAATAACAGAAAATTCGACAAATTGGTACTGTTTTTTCCTTTTTGGGCAGATATGGCTGAACGGCAGCAGTGCAGAAAGAGGGAAAAATGTCCCTGAAAAGAGAAAGCCTCCCGTCATAAATTACCTTGACCCGGCAGATATGTATGTTTATACTGAAAAAAGATGAAAGAAGAACTCCGGAGATAACCAGAGAAAGGAACAAATGTTATGAAAAATCATCTGCCCCTTCTGGGAGCCGGTCCAGCTTATGCCGGAACGATTGCTCTGGCAACGGCCGTAGCGCTGATCCTGGACCATCAAAATATGATAAAACCGGGAAATGCTCCGGATCTTTGCGCCTTTTTTTATTTTACGGGAGGCGTGTTTATGGCTTCGGGTATCTTTTTGTGGGCCATGGCAAACTTCCAGTGCAGGATCAGCGAGAATATTCAGAAAAACGTCCTGGTGACAACAGGAATCTATGGATATGTGAGAAATCCCATCCTCAGCGGCCATCTGCTGGCGAACACGGGCCTTCTTCTTTTTTCCTGCAATCTGTTTCTTCTGACGCTTCCGTTTATATACTGGATATATATGACAGTTCTGCTCCGGATGACGGAAGAAAAGTGGCTTCGTGATCTTTACGGACAGATATATGTGGAATACTGCCGGAGAGTAAACCGGTGTATTCCCTTCCCGGGAAAGAAATTTCTGCTTTAAAAGGTTTCCGGCTGTCTGACAGGGAACCCTGCGATGGTTATAAGACTGAAAGTTTTCTTTCTCTCCGTGTGATGATCGTAAACGCAATGATACAGATGATCACGGAGAGAAGAGAACCCATAGAGGTTGCCAGCCCCATAGGGAACAACGTGTCCGGAAACCAGACAGAGGTAAGATAAACGCCTGGGACACGTACCAGAAGAATAGCGGTAATGTTGTGCAGGAAGGAAAGGCCGGATTTTCCGCAGGCACAGAAGTAACCGCTGAAACTGAAATGGATCCCGGCGAAAATACAGTCCCAGACATACCCCCGCATATACTGGCCGCCCAGCCGTACGACTTCCGCGCCGTCAGCTCTGGTGCTGTCTGTAAACAGGGAGACTACGGGGCCGGCGGCAAACTGCATGAGCAAAACAACAATGGCGCCGAAGCAGATCGCCATAAAAGCCGCGTACCGAAGCGTAAGCCTTGCACGTTCCGGTTTGCCCGCGCCGATGTTCTGGGCGCCCAGGGCAGAAACAGTAGACAGCATGGAAGAGGGAACCAGGAACAGAAAGCTGATGATCTTTTCCACGATCCCAACTGCCGCTGCATCAGTAAGCCCCCGGCGGTTGGCAATAACAGTAATAATGATAAACGCAACCTGGATCAGCCCGTCCTGAGTGGCTATGGGGATACCGATCTTCAGTATTTTACTCATAACCGGCCGGACTGGCCGGAAGTCTTTCTTCTTTACAGCAAGACTGCCGCTGTGTCTGCGGATCACGATGAGGGCGATGACAACGCTGACCGCCTGGGAAAGCGTTGTGCCAAGAGCCGCTCCCGAAGGACCCATATGCAGCGCTCCCATAAAAAGATAATCCAGCGCGATATTGGCTGCGCAGGCGGCAGCCACGAAATACATAGGGCTTTTGCTGTCGCCCATTCCACGGAAAACAGAGCTGATGATATTATATGCGGTAATAAACGGGATACCGATAAAACAGATGGTCAGATAATCCACTGTACCGGAAATCGCAGCTTCCGGGGTAGACATTATATTTACAATGGGGCGCACAAAGATCAGGAGCACAATGGTAAGGACTACGGACAGGCACATGAAGAGCGTTACCGTATTGCCGATACTGGAAGCGGCTCCTTTTTTGTCCTTTCCGCCCACCGCCTGTCCGATGGAGACAGTAGAACCCATGGCAAGCCCGACGATCATTACCGTCAGCATATGCATGACCTGCGAGCCGATGGAAACGGCAGTTGTACTTGCGACTCCCTCAAACTGGCCGATAATGAAAAGATCCGCCATTCCATACAAAGTCTGCAGAAAATAGGAGAGCAGATAGGGCAGTGAGAAAAACAGAATATTTTTAAATACGCTGCCGGTAGTAAGATTTTTTTCCATAATATGTATCCTCTTTTTCTGAATTATTTACAGATATGTTTTCCGTGGATTATCCATTTGTATATTAACGCTAACTGTATTGCATTATAAACTCTGCAACAATTATAGAGTCAAGGGATAATTATAATGAGAATGAAGGAAAAGATTCCGGCAGACGGTGAGGAGGGAAGATATTTTAGAAAAAATGGGGCAGGATGCGTGGTGATTCCTACAAAATTGTAGGATGCGCGTCATCTTGCAGTAGGATTGGCGTGTTACTCTTTTCACAGATAAAAAAGAAAGAGGTGTTAAGAGAGATGAAAAGCTATTTAAGTCTGATCCCGATTTCGGCCCGGGTGCGGAAACGCCAGAACCGTATGACGATTCTCTGTATTACGATTTCCGTGCTTCTTGTAACCGTGATCTTCAGCACAGTGGATATGACTTTACAGGGAGAGCGCCTGTCCATGGAGGCAAAACACGGAAGCTGGCATATCTGCCTGAATCAAATTTCTCAGGAAACAGGAGATCAGATACAAAAGCGGCAGGATATTTCAGCGGCGGGATGGTCGGGAAAGTTTAATGAGAACGCGGATCAGCCGTATTATATCGGGGAGAGAAAAGCCGCACTGTATGGCGCGGATCTTACTTATATGACGCAGCTTACCCACAGTATTGAAGAAGGGAACTTTCCGGAGAATGATGAGGAAATCCTGCTCAGCTCCAACGCAAAGCTTGCCCTGAATGTGAACACAGGAGACAAAGTGACGCTGCAGACTCCTGCCGGGGACAGAGATTTTGTTATTTCCGGTTTTGGCTCTGATGAAAAGGAATATTATCAGGGACAGACATATCTCGTCGCGGTATATATGACTCCAAATGCCTTTGTTAAAATTATGGAGGAAAACGGGTTACAGGCTGCGCCTGCTCTTTATGTACAGTTTGAAAATGCGGCAGAGGCGGCGAAAGGGGAAAAAGAAATACAGAGGCAGTATGATATTCCGGAAGACTGTGTTGAGGAAAATACGGCGGTTATGGGACTGGCGGGACAGAGCAGCAGTGAAGCTATAAAAAATTTTTATGGAATCGCGGCGTTTCTGTTTGTGCTGGTACTTCTTGCCGGGGTACTGATGATTTCCGGAAGCATGAACAGCAATGTTGTTCAGAGAACGAAATTTTTCGGTATGATGCGCTGTGTTGGCGCCAGCCGCCGCCAGATCATAAGTTTTGTCCGGCTGGAAGCCCTGAACTGGTGCAGGACGGCGGTTCCGGCAGGGCTGATCCTTGGAACGGCGATCAGCAGCGCTGTCTGCGCTTTGCTCCACTACGGTATCGGTGGGGAATTCGCAGGCACGCCGGTACTGGCTCTAAGTCCCATAGGTCTGACAAGCGGCGCGGCGGCAGGCGTTATGACAGTACTTCTGGCCGCCCAGGCTCCGGCAAAACGGGCGGCGGCAGTATCTCCGGCAGCGGCGGTATCCGTCGGCGGAAAACCGGAAACTTCCCTACGGCGCACTTTGGGAATTTTTCCAGGAAGAATCGAATTAAATTTAGGAATCCGCCACGCAACTGCGTCGAAAAAGAACTGGATCTTGATGACTGCAAGTTTTGCGCTCAGCATCATTCTCTTTTTCTGCTTTTCAGTGGGACTGGACTTTGCGTGCGCGCTGGTGCCGTCTCTTCGGGACTGGCAGCCGGATATTACACTGAACGGATACGCCAACGCGGCCGTCATAAAACCGGAGACAGCGGAGGAAATACGGACTCTTCCGGGGGTGAAAATGGTTTTTGGAGCCTCATACGAGGAGAATGTTCCGGCAGTCCTCTCCGGTAAAAAGAGCATTCAGGTGAATCTTGTCTCCTACAGCAGCGAACTTTTGGACAGCGCCAGGGAAAGTGTCGTTAAGGGAGATATATCAGGAATTTATGGAGCAGGCGGACTGGCCGCGACAGTTTTTGACCAGGATAATCCTCTGAAGGCTGGAGATACAGTTCAGATCGCAGGACAGGAGGTAAAGATTACCTGCGCTGTATCGGACGGCCTGTTTCCAGGTGAAAGAAGCCTTATCTGTTCCCGGGAAACCTTTGAGCAGCTCACCGGAATCACGGAATACAGTCTGGTGGGGATACAGACAGAGAAAAACGTACCGGAAGAAACAATAGAAAAGATCAGCAGTATGGCTGGAAGTGATGTGATCTTTACCGATATGCGGGAAAGAAACAGGCAGGACGCGGCTACCTATCTGGCGACCCGGTTTGTTGCCTGTAGTTTTCTGGCTATCATCGCCATGATCACCTTTTTCCATATTGTCAACAGTATCTCCATGAGCGCGTCGGCAAGAATGAAGCAATATGGAGCCATGCGGGCCGTGGGTATGGACGGCGGACAGCTTACCCGCATGATTTTGGCGGAGGCCCTTACCTACTCGGTTTCCGGCCTGATAGTCGGATATACGGCCGGGATTTTGGTGAGCCGGTTCCTTTATATAAGGCTGATCACCAGATATTTTGGGAACAACTGGGAACTGCCGGTAAATATAATTATTATCTCTGCAGCGTTTGATCTTTTCTCCGCTGCGGCCGCCGTTTATATTCCTGCCAGACGGATAAGGAAAACGTCGGTTACAGAGACGATCAGTGAATTGTAAAGAGACGGTATTCATCTATGGCAAGCTCCCTGACAGGAGCCGGCATCCTGAACGTATCCTACAGGAGCGGGAGAAAAGCAAAGACGAAGATGAGGAATGAAAAGAAATAAAAGAAAGGAAAAGGGGGAACAGAGCCTGTGTCAGTGCCTGTTCCCCCGGGTTTTGTTATAGCCCCGCTTAAAAGCTTTGAAGGTTCGGATAGCATATCTTTCAAAAGAGTTCAGCGACCGGAAACCGCTGTCCTTTAACGGTATGATCTGTATTGTAAAAACATCTCCATATTTATAGTCCGCATATACGTCTCCGTTTCCATGCCCTGTAAAATGACTGTTTACTCTCTGGAATACCCGTTTTCCCTGACCAACGTAATACATGCGCTGGCTTTTGTTATAAAGAATATAAATACCTGGAAAATCAGGCTGATGCTGATATCTCCGGGCCATTCTGAGCTGGAAAAATTCCCGGGGATCCATTTTGTCCGCCGCCCTGCTGAGATGAAGGATCCTTTTTCTGGCGCGCAGCGGCCGAAGGAGCAGGTGCAGGAGAAAAGAGACAGCCAGAAGACAGATAATATAAAACAAGGTGGTCCGGGAAGGCGTTTCCCTTCCGTTTATCATAAGATCAATGTACTGTGACATGAAATATCCCTTTTCTTTACTTGATGATCAGCCATTAGTATATAATATCTTATCCGTGTTTTCAAGATTCCGGCGGAAAGATTGTTTACAATTTCTTTCTTGTATTTCCTTATCTGAATGTATATAGTAAAGGTATATGCAGAGTGAAATTTTCAATTCCCGCACGGATGGCGGAGTATCAGGAGAAAGGTAAGTATGAAATTTGTAATTGAACATTTGTCCAAGCATTTTGAGAAAAAGGAGGTTTTGAGAGATATCAGCTTTACTTTTGAAAGCGGGAAAATATACGGGCTTCTGGGGAGAAACGGCGCGGGCAAGACAACGCTGTTCAACTGCCTGAACCGGGATATCCGCACAGACGGAGGAAACTTCTGGCTGGAAGATAACGGGGGGAGACGGGAAGTAAAGGCCGAAGATATCGGGTATGTACTGTCCACGCCCGTTGTACCGGAATTTCTTACAGGACGGGAGTTCTTAAAGTTTTTTATGGATATCAATGAAAAAAGCATTAAGGAACCCAGAACGGTAGACGAATACTTTGATTATATGAGTATTGGACCGGAGGACAGGGATAAGCTTTTGAAAGATTATTCTCATGGTATGAAGAATAAAATGCAGATGCTTGTCAACATAATTGCCCAGCCCAATATTCTGCTCCTGGACGAGCCGCTTACCTCGCTGGATGTAGTGGTAGCCGAGGAGATGAAGCAGCTTTTGAGATCTTTAAAGCAGGATCGTGTCACTGTTTTTTCTACTCATATCATGGATCTGGCTCTGGATTTATGCGATGAGATCGTACTGCTCAGTCACGGAGTACTGGAACATGTAGATAAGGAAAACCTGGACAGCCATGAGTTTAAAGAAAAGATTATTGCGGCACTGCGGGAGGAAGAGCATGAATAAAACCCTGAGGATTTCTTTTTCTCTGAAAAATACATACCGTGTAAATGGGATTTTGTATTCGCTGAAACAGATTCCGCTGGTAAAGCGCCTTCTGCCGGACTCCCTGTATGGCGTACGGGAGCTGAAAATTTTTGCCAATATTCTTTCCTGCATATGGGAAGTGGTCTCGGTATTTCTTGGGAAGCTGCTTTATTTTATATTTATGGTGGCCGGAGCGGCCGCTCTGTATGAGGCAGATTCAGAAAGCGGCGTTTACATGCATATTCTGCTTTTTCTCACAGCTATAGGTTCCGTTACGAATACAAATCTTTTTCATCCTTCAAGGGATAAATATTACGCTATGATTTTGATGCGGATGAATGCGAGAGAGTACACTCTGGTAAATTACTTTTACTCTATTTTGAAAGTGATTATCGGATTTATTCCTCTCTCTTTGTACTTCGGGCTTGGAGCAGGCGTCCCGCTGTGGCTATGCCTGATAATTCCGTTTTCCATAGCAGGCGTAAAAATAGCTGTTGCGGCGCATTCACTGTGGGACTATGAAAAAAGAGGACTTGTTTACAATGAAAACGAAATCTCAAGGTGTTTCTGGATATTTGTGGGCGCTTTTCTGGCAGCGGCCTACGGATTGCCGGCTGTGGGAATCGTGCTTCCGGTAGCCCTTTCCGGCGGTATTATGGCGGCTTTTATTTTGGCGGGAGCTGCCGGCCTTTGGAAAATCCTGAAATTCACAAAATACAGGGAGATGAATCAGCAGCTTCTCCAGCAGATCACCAATCAGATGGATACGGTGACGCAGGTTGTTATAAAGCAAAGCCGGAAAATGATCAGTATGGATACGGGAATTACCAGTAACCGGAAGGGCTTTGAATACCTGAATGAACTTTTTATAAAACGTCACAGGAAGATCCTATGGCGTTCCTCAGAAAAGATCACCGCAATCTGTTTCTTTCTGGTCCTGGGGGCTTTGACGGCCCTTTTGCTGAAGCCGGAAGCGAAGGAAGAAGTGAATCAGCTTTTGCTTGTCTACCTGCCCTATTTCGTATTTATCATGTACGCCATCAACAGAGGAACAGGGTTTACAAGAGCTCTTTTTATCAACTGTGACCGCAGTCTTCTGACCTATTCTTTTTATAAAAAACCGGACATGGTACTGAAGCTTTTCCGCATCCGGCTGCGGGAGATCATGAAGATAAATCTGCTTCCGGCGGCAGTCATCGGAGGCGGACTTGCAGGCCTTTTGTATGTGTCGGGAGGGACAGAGAACCCGTTGAATTACGCGGTGCTTATTGTATCAGTTACTTGTATGAGTCTGTTTTTTTCGATTCATTATCTGACGATATATTATCTGCTGCAGCCGTATAACGCGGGAACAGAGATAAAAAGCGGAACATACAGGATCGTATCCTCAGTAACTTATTTTGTCTGTTTTCTGATGATGAAAGTCAGGATGCAGCTTTTGCTGTTCGGAGTGATCTGTATTGTGTTTTGCGTGGCCTATTCCATTGTGGCCTGCGTCCTGGTCTATCGGTTTGCGCCCAAAACTTTCCGGTTGAGGAACTGACAGAGAAAGAAAAAATGCAGAGTCAGCGTGCAAAGAAACAGTTGAGACGGAGTGAGCAGGGGATAGAAAAAGTATAAAAGAGGTACAAGATCATGAGAATACCGGGGAAGGAGAAAAAGACGCCTTACCAAAAGGAATGGGAAGCTCTGCAGAAGAAAGAGAAGCGTTTGTTGGAGAAACGAAAGCAGAAAAAAGAGACGGCCATGAACCGTCTGCTTGCTGAGAAAATTCCGGAAAAACTTCAGGGAACACTGGACGCTGCCTTTGAAAAAGCGTTTCACCTTATCTTTGAAAAGGGTACGGGAGCGATAGAAAAGCTTTACCCGAAAGAGAAGCTTGAAAAGGAATTTAAAGTGAATCTTTACGCGGACAGCGTTTATGGCAGCCGAAAAACTCTTCATGCATTTTCGAGAAAGGCAGGCAGAACAGGCGTCAGAAACCTTGCGGTTTCAGGGCTTGCCGGAGTTGGAATGGGGATATTGGGAATCGGTCTTCCGGATATTCCTTTGTTTACCGGAATGATTTTAAAATGTGTTTATGAAATTTCCCTGAATTATGGATTTAACTATACCGAGGAGAAGGAGCGGTATTTTGTGTTGCTTTTGATCGAGGGAGCGGTTTCCTATGGAGAACATCTGGAAGAAACGGAGAGCAGAATAGAGGAATTTATCCGGATCCCGGAGGTTCCTGAAGGATATGATCCGAAAAAACAGATTTCAAGGACCAGCCGCGGACTTTCAAAAGAACTGCTGTATATGAAATTTCTTCAGGGAATTCCTGTGGTGGGAGCGGTGGGCGGAGCCTGTGACGCTGTTTATATGAAGCAGATTTCATCCTATGCGGAACTGAAATATCAGAAACGGTTTTTGACGGAGTATAAAAAGAAAAGGGAATAGATTTCTGTCAGGGCTGCTGGTATAATATACTCAATAAAGGAAAATGCATCGGGACAGAGCCGGTCCGGACAGATGAATTTTTAAAGAAAAGGTTTACGTTTTTACTGATTCGGACGGACTGTCTGTAAAGTTATATGAATATAAAATGAAGGAGGACATTGGAATGCATATTACATGGCTAGGACATTCTTGCTTTAAAATCGAAAAGGGCGGATATTCTGTGATTATTGATCCATATAAGGACGGATCTGTTCCTGGGTTAAAAAATATAAGAGAGAGCGCTGATATGGTGATCTGCAGCCATGAACACGGAGATCATAACGGCAGAGAATGCGTAAGGGTTACGGAAAAAACGGATTGCCCCTTTAAGATCATTTCACTTCTTTCCTTCCACGACGATGCCGGCGGGACCCGGAGAGGCGAGAGCGCCATTACAATACTGGAGGATGGAGATGAAAGAATCGCCCATTTCGGGGATCTTGGCTGCGCGCTTACAGAGGAACAGGAAAGTCTTCTGACAGATCTTGATCTGGCTTTGATTCCCGTGGGCGGTTTTTACACCATCGACGGAAAAACGGCGGGAGAAATTGTGAAAAAGATCCATCCCCGGAAGGTGATCCCCATGCATTACCGTGACGTAGATAAGGGATACGGATACGCTGAGATCAGTACTGTTGATGATTTCCTTCAGTCAGTGGGCAGCGCGGTGTTTCTGGAAGCAAGTTCCATGGATACAGAAAAGGACTACAGTACGCAGATGATTGTGCTGGAACCTGAAAATATCTGATAACCTGACAGAAGGTTAGAAACTTGACAGAAGATAAAAATGCAAAGAATAAAGAACTGATAGAAAACTTTAATTCAAAAGTTGATTGTGATTCCTTAAACCTTGTAGTTTGGATCTGCAGATTGCCAAAATTGCTTCTCTGTGCTATACTCATCTTGTACACACTAATAAAATACAGGAAGGGGTATGCTGTTTGAAGAACAACGGATGTGCTATTGTATCAGGCCGGGAGGCTTGCGTGCAATAACCCGGCAAACCTCCCGGAGGATTTGGATGCATCAAAGACTTTCAGGAGGAAAAACAATGAACCGTGAGAATAAACGGAAAAAATACGAGAAACATTATTATAAAAATCATGCCTGTACCGATTCGTTCATCTGCAAAGTGTGCGGGTGGCCAGTTGTCCCGGAAGGCGCAGGGTCCGGACACAGGAACCATTGCCCGAACTGCCTGAGCAGCCAGCATCTGGACAATGAGCCCGGGGACAGGGAAGCAGACTGCGGGGGAGTGATGGATCCGGTTGCTGTATGGGTGAGAAAAAATGGCGAATGGGCTATTATCCATCGGTGCCGTATCTGCGGGAAACTGTCATCCAACCGGGTAGCGGCGGATGATAATCCGATGAAGCTTATGGCGATAGCTATGAAGCCATTATGTGAACCGCCGTTTCCGGTGGAGCGTATTGAGGAACTGACCGCTCTTATGGGAGGCGATGGAACGATTCGATAATATGAGAAAGCATCTGTCTTGAGGCAGGTGCTTTCTTTGGTGGGGAAAGAAAGGTATATAGCTTATGCCTCAACATGTTATTGTGAAAAATTAGCGTTAATGTACAAGGGGCAACCGTATTGTCCCTTTGTACATTAACGCTACTCTCCTTTATGAGAAGAACGATTTAAAGAAGAAGCAAAAAAATCCGGAAAATTTTTCAGATAAGAACATCAAACATAAGTTGTGGGAGTGACAAGATGAAAATTATTGAAATAACAGACAGAGACGCTCTGGCGATCGAACAGTTAGTAAATGTATGGGAAAGTTCGGTGCAGGCGACGCATCTTTTCCTGTCAGCGAAAGAAATAGAAAGTATTAAGCAGTATGTGCCCCGGGCATTGGAGGAAGTGCCGCATTTACTTGCAGTGAAAAACGAAAAGGGAATACCTGTTGGATTTATGGGAATTGCAGGGCAGCATCTGGAAATGCTTTTTATTTCGGCCAGCGAAAGAGGAAAAGGGTTGGGAAAAGAACTGCTGAAATACGGAATGGATACATATTCAGTTACTGATCTGGCGGTTAAAGAACAAAATCCTATGGCAAAAGGTTTTTATGAACATATGGGCTTTGAAGTTTATAAAAGGACGGAACTGGACGAGCAGGGGAATCCATATCCTTTGCTGTATATGCGGAGGAAGGTGTAAAAAATCCACCGCCGGTTGAGAATCTGCCTGACGTCGAATTAGAAGGAGATAAAACAGAATGACCAATGAAAAAATATTTCAGATGCGATTTTCAAAACTTTATCCACTACTCATGGCAAAGGCTTTGAAAAAAGGCAGGACAGCAGACGAAGTCCAGGAAGTCGTGACCTGGCTAACAGGTTACGACGCATCAGATATCGAGAGAATGCTTTCCGATGAAACAACATACGGCGCTTTTTTTCAGGCGGCTCCAGAGCTTAATCCAAACCGTAAACTGATAAAAGGGACAATCTGCGGAGTGCGTGTCGAGGATATAGAAGATCCATTGATGCAGGAAATCAGGTATCTTGATAAGTTGATTGACGAGCTGGCAAAGGGCAGGCCAATGGAGAAAATCTTACGGAAGAACAAATGAAATTTCTTGATGAATGGATAAACAAGGCTGCTGAAGTTGAGGTGGAATTATGGCGTCAAGTAAAGAATATTTAGAATTTATTTTAGGGCAGTTATCTGAATTAGATGAAATTACATATCGAGTAATGATGGGAGAATTTATTATCTATTATCGAGGTAAGATTGTAGGCGGTATCTATGATGATAGATTGCTTGTCAAACCAGTTAAATCAGCAATTAGTCATATGCCAGCGGATCAGTATGAATTACCCTATGAGGGGGCAAAAGAAATGCTGTTGGTAGATGAAGTTGACAATAAGGAGTTTTTGAGAGATTTATTTAGTGCTATGTATGACGAGCTGCCAGCTCCCAAAACGAAAAAGAAGAATTAGGCAAATTCCGATTTGTGAAGGTGAAAAGTATGAGTCAACATATTACTGTGACGGATTATGATCCACTGTGGCCCCCAAAATATGAAGAAGAATCTCTATTGATTAAGGGAATTCTTGCAGATAACTGCATTGCAATCTATCATATCGGAAGCACATCTGTGCCGGGATTAGCTGCAAAACCTATTATTGATATTATGGTGGCAGTAAAAAGTCTTACAAAAGTAGATGATACTGCAGATGAGCTTATTAAAATTGGTTATGAGTATCTTGGCGAGTTTGGAATTGCAGGCAGACGCTATCTTCGCAAAGGTGGAGATGAACGGACTCATCAAATTCATATCTTCCAAGCTGAGGATTGGAATAATATTGGGAGACATCTTGCGTTTCGTGACTATATGCGCACTCACGAAAAAGAACGAGAGGAATATGCGACAATTAAAAAAGCACTTGCCCAGAAGTACCCATATGATATTGATGGCTATTGTGATGGCAAAGAAGATTTTGTGCGCGAAATAGAGAAAATTGCTTTTGCTCAATTTGATGGTACATGGGACAAAATGTATATTGCTGCTCGCAAAGTTCAAAATAAAAGAGAGATTTCTTCACTGATTGAAGCGGGTGGTGTTGCTGCTGCGGTCGAGTCTGCTATGGGCAATATTTATGTAGGCGTATGCGTAGATACTGCTTGCTCATTGGGAGTGTGTGCCGAGCGGAATGCAATTTTCAGTATGATTACAAATGGCGAGAATGAAATACAGCGTGTGATGGCTGTGGACTGCAACGGAAAAGCTATTCCTCCATGCGGAACCTGCAGGGAGTTTATGACGCAGTTAATGCCGGGTACATATGGAAATATTGAGATTATGCTGGATTATGACAGTCATAAGATTGTAACCCTCAGTGAACTAACGCCGGAATGGTGGATATAAGGAGATTTTTGGATTGTTCTTTTTAAATCCACATTTTTATTACCAATGAATAATAAATCTTGTGCCTGATGGTATGGAGGTGTTTTATGAAGATCGAGATTGAAAAGGATTTTCCTCAGTATTTCAAGCCAGCCTATCCGGAAGAATTTGATTTGTTTTCTCATTTTGAAGTAACGGCAGGAATACCGACTGTTTTGTTTGCAATTACTACCTGGAAAGAAAACGGAAAACCAAATGTGTGCTTTCATTCGTGGAGCTGTTTTCACGGAGATAAGACTGCCTTTTTTGCCGTGATGGGAAACTTATATCAGCATACCCATACCTATGCCAATATTCAGAGAGAAAAATGTTTTTGTATTAACTTTCTTCCAGTAAGCTGCTACGACAAGCTGGTAAACACCATCCATCAGAATGAGTGGGACGATGACGAATTTGCGGTAGGAGGCTTTACTGTTTCCAACGCAAAAACCATTCACGCACCCGCGATTAACGAAGCGTTTCTCACGATAGAATGTACCTTGAAAGAAATACAGGATTTAAGTGGTGCGGGTATCACGGCTATGGTAATCGGACAGGTTCAGCACATCTCCGTGGAAGAAGCGTATGCACAAGGATATGAATTAAGATATGGCAAGGACGGATTTATGCTGCTTGTGCCCGCGCCACAGGACCTTATTACCGGAGAGCCGAATCAGTCAGCGATTGCCACTGTGCATATTGAGAAATACGACTGATTTAAGGAGGAAGCAAAATGGCGACTTCAAATATAAAAGCGTTGATCTCCGGCGAACTTCAGAAAGTGTGGGAACTGGTTTTGGATATTGAAAATTATGCTGCCTGGAGAAGCGACCTGAGTAAGACGGAAGTTATCAGCGATAAGCAATTTATTGAATACACCAAAGACGGCTACCCAACGACCTTTACCGAGACGTTTGTTGAGCCATACAGACGATGGGAATTCGATATGGAAAACAGCAATATGACAGGTCATTGGACTGGCATTTTCAATGCCAAAGGCGATGAAACAGAGATAGATTTTACGGAGCGGGTGGAAGCAAAAAAATGGCTGCTGAAACCATTTGTGAAATTATATTTGAGAAAGTAGCAGGCACAGTTTGTTGTGGATATAAGAAAAGCTTTAGGAGGAAAATGCCCTATGAAAGATATGATCGGATACTGCGGACTGGACTGCGAAAAATGCGACGCATACATAGCGACCGTTCATAACGATCAGGTTTTGCGGGAGAAAACGGCGAAGCTGTGGGCGGAACTGAATAACGCCCCTATTCTGCCGGAACATATTAACTGTGAAGGCTGCCGTATGAATGGGGCAAAAACGGTGTTTTGCGACAGCCTGTGCGGGATTCGGAAGTGTGCGTTAAATAAAGGCGTTTCCACCTGCGGGGACTGTTCGGAATTAGAAACCTGCAAGAAAGTTGGAACAATTCTCGAACATAATTTGGTGGCTTTGGAGAACCTGAAAGGATTGAATACATAAATTAGCAAATCTTAAGTTGTAGAGTGGCAAATTGGAATTTGAGGAGGTATAAATACATGTACAAAACCGTATTAATCAAAGGTATTACGACGGAAAATGTAACTGATAAAATAGATAAACAGATAGTAGAAATGGAAAAACAGAGTTATCGTCTTATAACTATGTCATTTTTAGGAACTGAAAGAGCTGTATTAGTTTTCAAAAAAGGATTAAAAGGAAGCTTATTGTAAGAGTACAAATCCTAAGTTATCGAGCAGGAAGATGTAAGTGATAACATATTTGGTTGATAAGGAGACGAATAAAATGGCTTTTGACTACAAGAAAGAATACAAGGAATTTTATATGCCGAAGAACAAGCCCGGTATTATAGAGATTCCGAAAATGAATTACATAGCAATCCGTGGAAAAGGCAATCCCAATGAGGAAAGCGGAGAATACAAAAATTCAATCAGTTTGCTGTACGGTATTGCTTTTACTATAAAAATGAGCTACAAGGGAACACATAAGATCGAAGGTTTCTTTGAGTATGTCGTGTCGCCCCTTGAAGGGCTCTGGTGGCAGGAAAACACACAGGGGCTTGATTATGCAAGAAAAGAAGATATGCACTTTATTTCTATGATCCGTCTGCCGGACTTCGTAACGAAGGAAGATTTTGAGTGGGCAGTTCAGGAAGCAACGAAAAAGAAGAAACAGGATTTTTCCAAAGTGGAGTTCTTCCCTTATGATGAGGGGCTGTGCGTTCAGTGTATGCACATCGGATCTTATGATGATGAGCCTGCCACCGTTGATCTCATGCACGACTATATGAAAGCAAACGGATATGAGCTGGATATTACGGACACAAGATACCATCACGAAATTTATCTGAGCGATCCGAGAAAATGCGATGTAAGCCGATTGAAAACGGTCGTGCGCCACCCAATCCGGAAAGCGGAGTAAGAGGAGGTCAGTATGCCAAAAGAAGTTGATCCCAAAGATACTACAAGGGCTGCGGCGTATGCGCTTTGGATGAAAGCACCCAATCCAATGGTAACTTTTTTTAAGACCTTTGATGTGACCAATCTGGTCAGGGTCAGTAGGAAAAGAAAGCTGAAGTTTAACATGCTGCTCGATTACTGTATCGGCAGAGCCGCTGCGGGAATAAAGGAGTTTTATATCCTGCCGGTGGGCGATAAGCTCATACAGTACGACACCATAGCAGTCAATACCATCGTGAAAAACAAAGAGGGCGAAGTCAGCTCCTGCGACCTTTCCTATAAAGCCGAGTTAAATCAATTCAACAAGGAGTATCTGAAGTATACGACGCAGGTTGCCGCAAGCTGTCAGGACAGGGACTTATCTGAAAACAGTATGGTCATCGG